>Ga0315914_1002428_pt1:0-27500 | contig 28559 bp, 19 predicted proteins | sample MpolenodulesMG_FD_203920 | JGI IMG/M metagenome (GOLD analysis project Ga0315914, IMG submission 203920) | Medicago polymorpha root nodule microbial communities from Los Angeles, California, United States - elongated nodules | ecosystem: Host-associated > Plants > Roots > Nodule | place...
TTAAATATGTAACTTTTAATCAATAATTGTTGGTTTTCAATAAAAAGATACTACTTTTAGTTACCTTAACATGTGCAATATTGCACATGTTAGACAAACCCAAATTATAATCTGTCCTTATATTTATTATAAGAAACAATTGACTTTTTAAGTTCATAGAATAATTAATGTATCTTGTTGTAAATATAGACTAGATATATCATTTACATAATGAACCTAAAAAGTTAATTGTTTATTATAATAAGGATCAGAAGGAGTATATATATAGGGAGCATATCCGGTGAGAACCAATATCTTTTTAATCGAGCATATCCGGTAGAACCAATTAAGTTTCATAGGACCGGAAGGAGTATATATACGGATCAGCAACAATTGTTTCTGAGCTGAGGTCGCTTTAAGCGAGTAGCTGATTTTCAACAAGCGAGCAGAAAGTGTGCAGTAAGCGTCCTGGGGAGTTGCTCTCTGGAACTTGCTCGCTTAAGCGAACTGAGGTCGCTTCAAGCGGGTGGACTTTGGTTCAGAAACTTCTTTCTTGGTCCTTGCTTGTCATTTCCTGCATAAATTGGGTAGAATCAGGCATGTAAAGCATAAATGGTAAAAATACAACAATTGGTAGGTTTTCCTTAGATAACTTGCAAATTAAGTCACTAAAATGCCTAAATTAACACATAAAATGTGTTACTTTTGAGCACTTATCAAATGGGTGTGACACAGAAGGTTGCAACATGCTAACTGGAGATTAATCTCTAAGTTTGGTAAGTTACAACTTGTCAGAGGCTTACCAAACATTGACTATCATTCAGATACACTTTGTGGTGCATGCCAGAAGAGGAAGATTGTTAAATCATCTTATAGAACAAAAGACATTGTCTCAACCTCCAGACCCTTAGAATTACTTCATATTGATTTATTTGGACTAGTAAACACTGCATCTTTATATGGAAGTAAATATGGATTAGTCATTGTTGATGATTACAATAGATGGACTTGGGTTAAATTCCTGAGAAACAAAGATAATGCATATGATGTGTTTAGTAACTTCTGCACTCAAATACAGTCTGAAAAAGGAAATGAAAATTTTAAAGGTCATAAGTGATCATGGTGGAGAATTTGAAAATGAGTCATTTGAAACTTTTTGTGAAAAACATGGAATTGTCCATGAATTCTCTTCTCCTAGAACTCCACAGCAAAATAGGATTGTAGAGATAAAGAATAAAACGTTACAAGAAATGGCTAGAACCATGATTCATGAAAACAATTTGGCTAAACATTTCTAGGCAGAAGCAATAAACACATCATGTTATGTCCAAAATAGAATCTATATTAGACCTATATTGGAGAAAATAACATATGAACTCTTTAAGGGAAGAAGGCTCCATATCTCTTACTTTCATCAATTTGGATGTACATGTTACATTCTATATAATAAGGTCTACCTAAAGAAATGTGATGCCAAGGTCCAAAGAGGAATCTTTTTAGGTTACTCTGAAAGGTTAAAGGCATACAAAGTGTATAATTCAGAAACACTATGTGTTGAAGAATCAATGCACGCCAAATTTGATGACAAAGAGCCTGGAAATGAAACTCCAGAGCAAGGTGAAAGTTTTGCAGATGTACAAGTGCCTGAAGATTCTTCAGAACCTGACCAGACTTCAGACTCTGATGAGAGTCCATAAGCTGAACCCACTCTAGAAGCTCAAAATGAAGTAGCCTCTGATGAAGCTCAAGATGGTTTTCAGCAAGCTAGTCAATCCAAGAATACATTCAAGTACAAGTCTTCACATCAGAGGATCTGATCATTGGAAACAAAGAGAGCCTCGGAAGAAAAAGGATCATATTTTAGACAAGAAGAGTCTATGATGGGATTGTTATCAGTGATAGAACCTGCTACTGTTCATGAAGCACTTTCAGATGATGGATGGATACTAGCTATGCAAGAAGAACTCAATCAATTTCAGAGAAATGATGTGTGAAATTTGGTACCCAAGCCTGAGAATAAGAACATTATTGGAACAAAATGGGTATTCAGAAACAAGCTCAATGAACATGGAGAAGTAGTCAGAAACAAAGCCAGACTTATTGCTCAAGGTTACAGTCAACAAGATGTCATTGATTATACTGAAACATTTGCTCCAGTTGCAAGATTGGAAGCAATCAGGTTACTTATATCCTATGCAGTAAATCATGACATTATATTATATCAAATGGATGTTTAGAGTGCATTTCTCAATGGTGTGATATCTGAAGAAGTGTTTGTCAAACAACCTCCAGGTTTTGAGTATCTAAAGTATCCTGACCATGTTTATACACTTAAGAAATCACCATACGATCTGAAGCAAGCTCCCAGAGCTTGGTATGATAGATTAAGTAATTTCTTGATTGAAAATGATTTTAAAAGAGGTCAGGTTGATACAACACTCTTCAGAAGGACTCTTGACAAAGACATTCTTGTTGTGCAGATTTATGTTGATGATATAATATTTGGTTCAACTAATGCATCTCTTTGCAAGAAATTTTCTAAGTTAATGAAGGATGAATTTGAAATGAGTATGATGGGAGAATTGAAGTTCTTTTTTGGAATTCAAATCAACCAAAGCAAAGATGGTGTGTATGTTCATCAGACAAAGTATACTAAGGAGCTTCTGAAGAAGTTCAATCTTGAGAACTGTAAAGAAATGAACACACCAATTCATCCAACCTAGACCTTAAGTAAAGAAGGTACATGATCAAAGATTGACTAAAAGCAGTTCAAAGGTATGATAGGTTCTTTGTTATATCTCACTGCATCTAGACCAGATATTTTATTCAGTGTATGCTTGTGTGCAAGATTCCAGTCAGATCCTAGAGAATCTCACTTCACAACTGTTAAGAGAATCTTTAGATATCTGATAGAAACAACAAATATTGGACTCCTTTATAGGAAATCCTTAGGTTATAAGTTGGTTGGATTCTGCGATGCTGATTATGCTGGTGACATGATTGAAAGAAAATCAACGAGTGAAAACTGTCAGTTTCTTGGTGAGAATCTGATATCCTGGACTAGCAAAAGACAAGCAACTATTGTTATGTCTACAACAGAAGCATAATACATCTCAGCTGCAAGTTGTTGTACACAACTACTTTGGATGAAACATCAGTTTGAGGATTATCAGATTAATGAAAACAATATTCCCATTTATTGTGATAATATTGTTGCTATTTATTTGTCAAAGAATCCAATCTTACATTCTAGAGTCAAGCATATTGAAATCAAACACCACTTTATTAGAGACTATGTTCGAAAAGGAATTTTGGATATACAATTCATTGATACTGAACATCAATGGGCTGATATATTCACTAAGCCTTTAACTGTTGAAAGATTTGATTTTATAAAGAAAAAATTGAACACACACTTTGTGTCTGATTAAATGCTTGACTCTGAATGAGAATTTAGGTTCTGAAGCTGTTCAGAAGCTATAGTCCATCAGAAGCTCTTCATTGAGATTCTGAGGAAAATATGCTTCTGATGACGTCATCATCTAAACTCCAGAGTCTAGACTTCTTGCTTCTGATAACTATGTTAGTGGAATCGTTGGAAGTTAATTTTTAGTAACACCTGTCCCACTAAGGTAACAGTTACTCTGAGACACCTCTTACGTGGTTTATTTGTATTGGTTTATAACTAAGAGGGCAATGATGAGTTTTAGCTTTGAATGTACTATCTCGCGCCCCCTAAGTCATTATGTTCATGTTTGTTTGTCCCATGTCTGAATTGCAAACGTTTTGCCAAAATCACTTAGACAAACTCACACATTACCCACAACCACTTCTTACACTTTCTGATTTTAAACTGTCTCTCTAAAAACTCTTCATTTTCAAAATCAAACCTTTAGAACCCTAAAATCTTCATCAATCATCATGGCTGAATCAAGTTCTAGTCAAGCTCTCCCCATGCAAATAGATTCTGGTGAATCTTACCACATCAAGCCTAGAACAATGGAAATCAGAGAAGATGAGTTGATTGTTCAAGTTGAAAGTCTGATGGATTTTGCGTCCTTAACACATCATGGACTTGATCATTCCAATTATCTTCTACATTAAGACCTGAACATTTACTTTCATATGTTGAATGGACCAACATATGAGGATCTTGTGAAGTACTTCTAGGTTAGGGCTGAATTGTATGACATAGAAGCTGCTAAGAGAGAAGAACGAGAGAAGATTGCTGGTGATGAGAATTTGAAAGGGAAGACAAGACAAGAGATGGGATTGCAGGAATTCACAAAAACAGAGATTCTTTCTAATGTAATCGAAATCCCTATTACCATTACAGAAGAAATCATTGGAAAAGCTGCAAGAAGATCTAATGATGGAAATTTCGAGTGGAATCTGAACAAGAAGACCTGCCCTTGGATTCAAACTACTTATGAAGCTTTGTACAAACACAATGCTTCTGATAAGTATAAAGACATGCAAAAAGAACACAAGGTTCTTCAGAAGCTGATTCAAGAATGCTTCTTACTAAAGGGAGGTGGCATTGACACTCTGTCATTGGACCACAAAATTTTTCTATACTCTCTGGTGAATTTTGAGAAAGTGAAGCTGCCAAAGTACATATTTCATCATATGAATTGGGCACTGAAGGAAAGTCAAGAAGATAAGAGGAAAATCATTCCCTATGATAGACTACTCTCAGAAATATTCTACCAAGGAGGTATTCTCATTGCTCTAAAAGATTTTGGTGTTGTTTTTGATGATCACTTAGGAACAATGACTGGAAAATACATCAAAGCAAACACTCTTAGGAGTATGGGCATTGTGAAGAAGGTTGAGAAGCTAGAATCTGACTAGAAGGAATCTATGATAGTGTCTGACCTGATGGTTGATTTTCCTCCAATCGCCAAGCAAGACAATCCTCAGGTTCTTGCTGCTTATGTGACTACTCATTATGAGAAAATTGGAGAAATCATCAATCTCAGCTCAATACCAGACACTCAAGCTGGTGTTTCTCTCAGGGTTGCTAAGAAGTGGAAATCAAAGAAGGGCTCTTCAGAAGCTATTGATGAAGTTGAACCAAAGCCCAAGAAAGCTAAAGATGCTCCTCAATTGAATGTGGTTGAACTTGCTCTTCCAACCATACAAGAAGAAGTTGCTGATCTGGACCAGTTAAGGTTATGGAAAAGAGAACAAGAGGTGGATCTTATGAAGCTGCTACTTCTCAGCTCAAGCCTAAGGTTCAGAAGAAAAGAAAATGTGTCAGGAAAATGAAGGTATCTGATTATGTTATTCAAGAGGATGCAGAAGTAGAAGATGCAACTGATCTGGTTACAAGGATGGAAAGAAACAAGAAGGTTGTTGTTGGGTCTTTGACAAAAGAACAAGAAGCTTTTCTTGTAGAGAAAGCTTTAACAGTTGCATATCAAATAGAGATACCTACTGCAACATTAGTGAAGTAGACTGCTGTGGAAGATGCTCAAATGGTGATAGAGTTTGCAGGAGCTATTCAAGATTTAGCTACTGAGAAGATTGGTTATTTATTGAAGGCTACAATGGATTTCAAGAGGGAAAAAGCTGCTTGTTTAGAAGTTAGCACTTCAGAAGTTGTCACTTCAGAAGCTGCTGAATCAAGAGGTAATAGTTCTTCTCACACTATCTCTGATAATGTAATAGATCTAAACTCTACCTCAACCTCACACTCCTTAGATAACCTAGATGATATTCCTGTGAATAAAGTCTATAAAACTCTACAAAAGACCTTTGCTCCATCATCATCTAACCAAACCACTAAAAAGCATGTTGATGAGGTTTATGAACCTATGTATCCATCTGTTTTAGAGAGAATAGGTCATTTATCTCAAAGTAGAATTGATGTGTGTCAGAAACTACCTGTATGTCATTGGCTTCAACCTCCCTACATACAACCACTTCAAACTGTATCTGCTGATGAGCAGTTTGGAGATGAGCCAGCTGAGCCAGCTTCTGACAATCTTAACACAACATCATCCCAACCACAACCATCATACCAACCAAATGATTCATCTGTTCTTGATGAACTGTCAAATCACTATAAGGGTGAGTTACCTAGTCTTGATCCAAACTCAGAAAAAGCCTCTGAGACAGATCTCAATTCAACTGTCTCAGAAAGCCAACAACAACCTGGCTCACAAATGGATGAATATATGTGAACTGACTTGATCATTCATCCTGATTTCAAGCTAGAATCTCCTAGTGTTACTCCCTCCAAAACTTCATTTGGTACTGCACTAAAGAACTTAGCCAACAAACAAACCTTTATTCTTGAACCTACTCAACCTCATATTGAATCATCAACCTCTGTCAGTTCTACTTATGCTAAATCAGGAAAATCTCTAGATTGGACCCTTGGCAGTTCAATGAATCCTGATGTTGAGATGCCTGATGTACACTCTGACAGTAACCTCATTTCATCTCAACAAACACTTGACATACCCTCCTCATCAACTTCTCAGCCAACACTTAACCAAGCCTTATCAATTGAACATGTAACTACAAATGTCTCATCCCCACCTACCCTTTTACTTGATTCTGTTATATTAAAAGAGGTGTGTGAGAACATCTTTGAGGATCTGATCATGCTAGTGAAGGCTAGAAATAATCTTATTCACATTGAGAACTATGAAGAAAAGTGGACTGCTCTTAGAGAAAGAGTAGACACAGTTATGTGTGAACTTCAGAAGCTATCTCTATATGCTCATAATCAGTCTGTCAGCAATCTCAACAACTGGTTCAATGATGTTGTCAAAAGCATGAAAGAAGTGGAGGTTAACAGAAATCATGAAAAGAGCAGATTGTACATCTCAGACACTCCATTTTTTCTGGATGCTTCATCAATCATCACTTCCGGTGTTCAAAAGAACCTTGACTTGTCTTGGTTAATAAAATTGAAGATTCAAACTGATATTCCTATTCTTGAGAAGCTGAAACATGATTATGAACAAGAGCAGAGGATTAAGAAGCTGGAAAGAGAACTCTTTGAGTAGAAGATGATGTATGAGAATTTGAAGAGGAATATGGCTGCACTGAAAGAAGAACTCAGAGCTAGAGAAGAAACTCAAGCTAGAGGATATGATGAGTTAAAGGAAGCTATGAAGAAGCAATCAGAGGATATGACCGATATGATGAGAGAAATGATGGAGTCGATGAAGAAACGAGGCAAGCCTTAGATTTCACCCAATTTATCTTGTTTTAAAATCATTTCTAATGTTTCTTATATTTTAGCTTCTTATAATTGTTTCTTTACATCATGCTCTGGTACATATTTTAATGCTTCTGACAAACTTTTGCTTAGAATTATTTCTTTGTTTTTTTTTACTTCCCTGTTTTGATCTTTATTGTTTTTACTTTATGTTGATGACAAAAGGAGGGAGTAAATATAATATTTAGGCTATGAGCCCGACTAATTTAATTTAAAACTGGATTAGGAGAACCTGCTTCTCATCTCTCTTAGTCTTTAATTTCTTGTGAGATTACTTCTGAGTGACAGATTTGTAAATGAAATTAATTAACATGGATAGAACTCAGGGGGAGCTCAAAACTCACCTTAAGAACTGTCAGACTCAGGGGAAGCTTACAAACCTCAAACCCTAAAAGTCAACTTGTTAATTAGATTAACAACAATTGAGCATTTTAATACAAGTGTTTGCCATCATCAAAAAGGGGGAGATTGTTGGAACAAAACGTGTTTAACATTACCCTTTGAGTTTTGATGATAATAAAGTATTAAAAATGTCAATTGAATATGTTAATATTTGTTCAAGTGTGCAGGACCATAGACAAAAATTTAAGTGTCTTTATATCAAGTATAAGGTCTGGAAGAACAGATGAGAGCAATGGAATTTACAAAAGGGAGCTTGTGTTACAAGTATAGAGTTTGAAGAAGATAACATTTGAAGACATCAGAAGCAATTCATCAGAAGCTGTCTACCAGAAGCTGACGTCATCAGAAGCTGAAGATCATCAAAAGCTAAAGATCATCAGAAGCTGAAGACTGGAAGCTTCAGAGTTTGTTAAATGTTGTTATTCTCATGCCTATGATTGCAGAAGGAATGGAAGCCTGGACCAACGGCTAATTCAGAGGAATTTGAAGACATTTGATGCTTATCCACTGAAGAGCGCAGGAAAAAGGACAGTACAATTGTACAACCACTACTCCACTACTTCACTCGCCATGTCTGCTATAGTATAATATAACAGCTGTACCAACGCTGGTTATCCTCTATTCTTGGAATGAATTTGAAATTGTTCATTCATATGATAATAACCAAATCAAGCAACAAATCATTGGTGATTTGATCAAGCTCCAACAACGACTCTTTTGATGTGCTGGCAATTTCCAACGTATCTCTCACACCTCTATATAAAGGAGTGAAGACCTGAAGATTGGCAAGACTCTTAAAACAATTTTACAAGTGTCAAACCTCTGCTGAAATTGTTACACATCAAAGTTCACTTAGAATTTCTTAACAACTTTCATATCTTAGAAATTCTAGAGTCTTAAGAGTCGTATCTAATTTGTATTGTGATCACCACTGATTGTATATAAAGTGTTCAACCTTAAACATTTTCTTTGTAATTCTGTTTGAATAGAAGTCTCTTGCTTTTGTGCTTGAGAATAGGAAGTCTCTTGTACTTGTGCTTGAGCATAGGAAACATCTTGCATTTGTGCTTGAGTAGTTTGAAGTCTCTTGCTTTTGTGCTTGAGAAATTGTAATCAAATATTGATTTTAGTGAACTCTCCTTGGAAGTGCAAGGAGGAGTGGACTACTTCCGGATTGTGGAAGGAACCACTATAAATTGTTATGTGTCTTTCTTCTTTCTCTTTCCCTTTACTTATCCGCTGCATTTAGACTTTGACCATTGCATCAGAACCTGAACTCTATCAGCTTCTGATCAGTGAACTCAGATTTAAGAGAAGAAAAAGCTAACATAATTCAACCCCCCTTCTTGTGTTTTTCTTACCTTCTTAGTCCATGCAAGGAAATCATTGCAAAAAATAGACGGAGGAAGTCTGTTTCCCCTCTTTTCATGAGCTCAAAGGACCGCATTAAGATCACCAACAGAGATCCAAGGAGCCGTATAGAAGTTTTGTAACGATGTCAAATCAGCCCAAAGTTGACGTCTCTTCAAATAATAAGTGCTTGCATAAACTCCAACAATATAAACTTTAGAATTGTTACAAACTGATTCCAACACCACACATTGCGACGAAGTGAACCGAACTACAAATTCACCATCAGCACCGCATAATGCCCAAAGATTCAGAGTAAGAGGATCTCTATTATTCACAAAAAATTTAGTAACATGAATGCTTTTCCAAAAGCAACTAGGAACAGTTGAAAAGGAAACTATCAGTTGGGAAATAAAAATCAACAAAGGATTATGAGAAGTGCAAAAATCCTTTAAAGCAAGACGGGAATCAAAATTACTGATTCCTCTGATATTCCAGAACAAAATCTTCATTGAGAAGGGGAAGGAGGACTCTGTGAATGGGTTTTGTAGGCAACCGTAGTGATTTTCTTTTTCTGAGCTTTCAACACATAAGGCATGAATGGAACTTCTGCATTTGCACTTTGCTCCAATAAATTCTTAGCCAAAGCCATTTCCTTATGCAATATCAGATCAATAGGATCGTTGGGACCATCAATTATCTTTTGTACTATTAGAGGAAATTCTGCAATTTTTGTGAGAATTGGTTGTGGTGAGACCATTTGAGAATGTTCCGTTCTCACTATTTCATCTGTTACATTTGTGAGCTGCATGTGATAAGTTGTGGAGGACTTATTAACATCATGAGTGATATCATCAACCTAAATCAAAGCTGCAGAAGCATCACCTGACAGTTGTGTCTCCTGTTGGAAATCTACGTTACGAGCATGCTCCTGGACCTGCATGACTGTTTTATCATTCTCGGCCTGAGTTTCTGGCTGGATAACTGAAGTTTCGAAAGCCCGAGGGGAACCTATACCATTAGGATTATCTTTGTGCTGCCATTTTTGAGACTACTGCTTCTGAGAGACAACACTCTTATTCTCTTTGTTGTCCACCGATTTATCTTTGTTAGGATGCAGCCAATTTGCGATATGGTGTCCAATATTCTTGCAATGAGAGCAAAAGGCCGACAATATTTCATAGGAAACTTCAATAGCAAAAGCAAACCCCTCCCTCTCAATCATTATCTCATAAAAAAAGTTGTCGTGGGAGGTCCATGTCCACTAAAAGACGCGCATAATGTCTGAAGCACGATTTTGCGTGGCAGAATCAATAAGAAGAGGAGTTCCAATTGCACTCGCAATCTCCCATAAAGTTAGCTCCATCCAATAGTCTTGTGGAAGCTCGAGCAACCTAACCCAAACATGTGTATGTGTTTGGCGTTGAGTGTGCGCGTTGAAGTCCTTATTCCACTAAAATAACTGAAGTAATCATGGCTTCAAATTCATAGTTCCTTGCACTCAGATAGTCCTCAAGTCCTCATATGAAGCAAATGAGAACTCAAAATATCCTTTGCCCTACGACAACATCTTCCATAGTCCAATTGTTGTCCATTGTTTTTGAATCTTTGCAATAGTGTCTTTCGATGTATAAGGTTTGTCGCCCTTTATCAATAACAATTTGCAGCGTAAATTTTTCTAACAGACATCAACACCCCGTGTATAAGTCTCCTCTGATATCTTAATACACAAGGCTTCACCACGTATGACAAGATACGGCGGTGGCATAGTGTTATCAGGTGTTGCAGTAGCCACAAACGCATGAGCAAAGGATTTCTTTGGATGTGTGTTTGTTTAGATCGGTTCCCTAACAGCAACAATGATGGAAATCTACGCAGTCGAGAAAGGTAGCACTGGAGAGGCAAGTTCAGTTTGCCAGTTAGAAGTCATGGCATGGCTTACGGTGGTGGAAGCGTACAAAACAACGGTGAAACGTGAACTTGAAAACAGAAAAAGGGAGGTGATCGGAACCCTATGAAGGAACCTATCACTTTTAATAATATTACCGTAATATTTTTTTAAAAAAATAATTACTGTAATGTCGCACGGGTCTTTTACTATTATCTTCATAAGTTTAAAAGTGAAAGTCGTAGGAGCCTCTCCCATGTGATGCCAATTTCTATTTACCTAATATTTTCCAAATCCTACCAAGTCTTGGAATCAAATCATTTGCAGTGTAGGGCTTGTCCCCTTTATTCAGAACTAGTCTCCCTCGAAGAGCTTTCTTACAATCAGCGACACCTTTCTAAATCATTTAAAAAGATGGTAGTTTTTAATAAGGCTCAGTTGTATTTGTAATGAATAACAATGTCATGTGACATTTTTTGGTGAAAATAGATGAGGTTAAAGGTTCCATAAATAGGATTTAATGTTAAATTATTTTTAATTGTTTATAGTATAAATGATTATATTTAAGATACGTATTGACTTTATTTAAAAAAAGAAAATAAGTGTTTTTTTTTAAATATGTTATTAAAATGTTACGATATCTTAATAATTAAGACTAAGAAGAATATTAAGTGAGACCTAATTAAAAATATTAAATTAAATTAAAATCAATAAATAATTTTTTTCTTCAAAGAACCAAGAGTGAGACAAACATCAAGGAGAAGCTCTGATATGCCGACTAGATTGACACCCTTAAAAACTCCAATTCTCAATCTCCAACTCATAATACAAACACACACACAAATAAATAAATTCATTCTATAAAAATATTAATAAAAATGTTATTAAAAATTTACTTATTGTAAATTTATTCTACAAAAATATAGCTATACTAAAAAAATGATTATATTTAAGACATGTATTGACTTTTTTTTAAAAAGGAAAATAAGTTTTTTTAATATTTAAAAAATTTATTAAAATTTACTACCATTCCATATATTTATAATTAAGACTAAGAAAAATATTACTTCAGACCTTATTAAGAGAATTTAGAGTAAATTAAAATACAATCAATGTGTCATGCTTTTTTAAAAAATCAAAATATATTTGTTATATTCATTATAGTACATTTATTCTCTAAAAGTCATTTTAGTTATCCATGAAAATACAACATATATGTAATCACTCTAATTATACTTTCTTTTTAAAATATTCTTTATTATATAAATTTAACTTATCTAACTTATAAAAAGATTTAATTTTTGTCTTGTATTGAATTTTCTTATATTTCTTATAGGTTTTCTCCTTTTGACTTTATCCTACTAAAGATACCATGAGATACTGTAATTTTAACACAATTTTTTTTTATTGTGTGAACTAATTATATCGTTCGTGCAACTAGAGAGGCTAATCCTTCGAGACGGGTATAACCATAAAGGGTGGGAAAGGTCTCTCTCAAGAGAATTGTCATTGTTGCATGCACATGATTGAAAACAAACCACACACCTCTGATTAAGAGGGAAGAGTTCTCTTGTCAACTCATCCAAGTGCTCTTAGGTACACATATATCTAGTAATGTTTTAGATGAATTTTTTGAAAATAAATTATGGGTTGCTGTAACACATTACATAATAAGTCTGTAATTAAATTTCTTTTTCGAAAATGTGAAAAAAATAAAAGTTTTAATTTTTTTTGTTAAATTTGAAAAATCCAAATTTTTCATCTTTTATTACAACTACTACTACTTACCCCTGGCCCAAATATGTGTTCTCAAAGCCCATATCCTACCTAGCCCAAATCAAACATACCTAAATCTATGTTTCCACTATAAAAGACAATGATACAAGACATCTAAGAAAACCCTAGCCGCATAATATCATCCGAAAGGCAAAGAAAACATTTCTCTCTCAGTCTCATCTCATTTTTCCCTTGTCTCTAAATCATATCTTCATCACTCAAAAATTGATTTTTCTCTGGATCTTCATCTCTCAAAGCTTCGTGATGGGGAATCTTGATGATTTATCAATCATAGTAGAGAAGGTAATGGGTTTAAAGATGATTGTAATTATTTTGTTGTTGAGTTTAAAATTTCCATTTTTAACATTATAATTGAGTTTAAAGTTGTTCAACATATTCTATATTTATACTATTAAAGGGGGTGATTTCATATTTTTTACTTCATATCATTTTCAACATAGAATTTGAAGTTTACTTTGTTTTGCAGCTAGATCTTCCATCCGCATCATTGGAATCAAACTCTAACACAAAGATAAAAGTAGTAAAGGTAAATAATAGAGTTTTTTTGCTTGATTGTTTTCCCTTTCAATAAATCTTATAATTTGAATGTGTGGTTCATTTTCGAGAATTTAAACATATGATTTGCATACATAATGGTTTGTTAATCAAATTATAAATTTAAGTAAAATTGGGATGATAATTTGTTAAAATTTAGATTGCAATTTTTTAGCAAATTAAGTATAAAAAATTATTATCAATTAGGTTTTAAAATTGAGAAGGCATATTAAAAGCGAACCAAGATTCATGTACAATTTTTTATATGAATACAATAAAATAAATTGTGTTCAGCTAGGCACCAATTAGATCTTTTATTTATTTTGGTGGAATATTGTTTTAATAATGTATTCTATTTCACCAGTCTCTTTATATTGTGACAGTTTTAATGTTATTTACACTCTTTTGTATAATTATAAAAGTAACTTTTATATTTTTTATTTAACTCATTTATTTTCTTTTATATTTTATCGCTATAATTATTATTTAATTAATTTCAGCTAATTATCTTATGTGTTTAAATTATTTTTTTTGAAGGATATATATTGGTGTTATACGATTGGGGATTATTCATTATTCTTGACTTCAAAGATATTCAACCTAAAACTGAAGTCCTCTTTCCTTTGCAACTAGATCTCCTAATGTTGGCAACAGATCTCCTAACGTTGGCAACATATCCAAACTTTAACGGAAAGAATCTAGTAGAAAAGGTAAGCAAGCATAGTTTAAATTCTTGATTATTTACAAGAATCTACTTTTATCAAACATGTCTTAGGGTTTATATTTTCATTTTGTAATTTATATCTTTTTCCCTTCAATAAATCATGTTTTAATTTGTAATTTGTTTTTAGAATTTAAACATTAGCAATGCATATCTTTTTCAGACTTTCAGTCAATCCTTTTATATATTTATCCAAATGAAATATCAGTTTTCCATAATTAACTAGATTGAAATTTAATTTAAAAATGGTAGCAATGTTCGTTTCTAGCTATATCTACAATTAAATTATTGTATTTTTAATAGATTTTGTTATTACCTAGAGACTTTTAATTCAATATTTATCATGTTTTTAATAGTATGATCTTAAAAATAATTATTTTATATCAAATTAAAAAAAAAGATATAAATCCTATATTAGGAGGTGCAGTAACAGTTAAAGAAAAAGAGGATATAAATCTTATATTAGGAAGTGCACTAACAAGGGTCGACACCCATGCATTTTGGAGGAGGAGATATCTCTAATTCCCATCATCAATTGACAACTTTTCCTTATTTTTTGTTTTGTGATTACTTGCAAGATCACATTAAAAATCCATTATTGAAATACATAGATGCATATGAGTGAGAAAAAAAATGATAAATCCACATTCCTTAGATTTCTAAGGAGCCTTGTGTTGTCACTGCACCACTCTTGTCCATCTTTTCACTTTGATTATTATAAACGCTTTGTTTCACCGAAATCTCATCTTGACCACTCTCCTTTGGATGGGAAGACCTAAGCTGACACAACAACAAAATTGCTTACCCAAGATGGATCAAATCAATTATTTTTGTGATTTGACTGACACCATAACCTCCATGTTAAATCAATTGTAGGTTGATACATGATAGAAAAAGCACTATAACTAATCATAAATTACCATGATAGAGAAGCTATTACTCATATTAATTATAATATCTTTTATATATATATATATATATATATATATATATATATATATATATATATAAATGGGAGATCCACAAACAAATAAAAGAAAAATAGTAAGCATAAAACAACAAGACAAACACTGATATATAAATTTTATTTCACCCACAAAATAATTCATTTAAATAAATCGAAATGCTTAAAAATAAAAAACAATTGCCCCATAATAACATTAATTGTATCTTTTGATTAAACATCAATATGTAAATCGTAAGTCTCTCTAACTATAAGCGAGGAGGTTTGGGTGGTAAATTCACACTAATACTCCTTCTGAATATACGAACTTGAGTAGAGGATGAGAGATATATTGTTGATGTTACTACTCATCATGTCCTGCATTCCAGATGTTAATCATGTAGCATTAGACATGCCAACATTTACCTTCAACCTCTTGCCTAGCTGCATCGATGCATATGGTTTGTGGGCTGCCAAATAGAGCTCTTCAGATGCAGTGTTTGCAAAGGACACATCCATTAACTTAACTGAATCTGAAGCCACCGGAGAGGGAATCACACTCCCCTAATCATTCGTCCTTAATTTCATGATAAATAAACTATCAGCCTTTTCCTGCACTTGCCGATTCGGCAATGGTAGAAATATCCTAGATATCGAAAGAATGTTGGATCTTCCATGAAGGGTTACAATTCTCCCAATGGGTTTACAAAGAGTGGCTTGCTCCACTGCTCCATTTCCATTGAGGATGCATATTAACCTCCCTCGACAACGAGCATAATCAAAGAGAACAATTGACGCATCAACTTCAGCAGTGATCTCAAGCACATGAGAACATAGTCCAAATTGGTTGCCATGTGTTACTATGATAGATTCTTTGGCTTACTCTTAGAGCCAAGTGGATGTGATGGAGGCGATGACAACATAAGATGTAAATGATGGTTGTTGTTTGTCATGGTATCAATGTCTTTTGTTCAAAGTTACATTTGGTATTTCCTAGATTTTATGCTCATAAAAATAATATATAACATCTTCCTCTTTCCACCAATTTTCTGCTCAATATTTCACTCCTATGACAAAAAGTTGAAATTCACTAAGTTAATTGCAAATTTAATTCCAAAGTATTTATATAAACCTTTAGCTAGCAAGTAAGATATAGCAAACATAATATAAAGATAATTTCAAAATATTTATAACTATAACCATTGTGGCACCATATGTACCATAATTCAAAATATTTATAACCATATATATGGTGGCAACATACATTGCATACCAAAAAGCTATCTACTACATGCAACCATATTCAAACCAAAAAGGTCCACCAAAAAAACAGATGGCAACATAATTTTTATATCCAAAAAAGCATGGTGAATAAACAAGCATTTAAATCTCCCCTCCAAACTTGTATGCCAAGCCAATGTCAATAGTAAAACATAATGTCCTTGACATTTTCCACGATGGAGGGCAGTGTCGACACAAAGTTGATGGTAAAATGTCGATCCTCATAATTTAACTAAAATGTTGATCCTTGTATGCAGTTCCTCTTGTTTATTATGCACACTTGTTAGCATTCTGAGGTCGCTACTACCTTAATGAAGTTGACACTTCTAATTCCGATTCTGCAAATGGTAATAGAAGTAACATACAAGGATCTCCATAATAAGTGTGCATAATAAGAAGTGTTCTTATTATGCATATCCTTGTATGGTACTTATGTTACCATTTATAGAACCAGAATCATAAGTGTCAACTTCATTAAGGTAGTAGCGATCTCGGAATGCTAATAAGTGTGCATAATAAGCACGAGGAACTACATACAATGATCAACATTTTTGTTAAATTATGTATCATATGAAACAAAGTTAAGGATCAACATTTTACCACCAACTTTGTGTCGACATTTCCCTCCATCCTAGGAAATGTCAAGGACAATATGTTTTATTGTTGACATTTGTTTGGTGTACAAGTTTGGAGGGAAGATTTAGATTGTCGTTTATTCACCATGCTTTTTTGGATATAAAACTTATGTTGCCATATGTTTTTTTTTGGGTGGACCTTTTTGGTTTGAATATAGTTACGAGTACTAGATAGCTTTTGAGTATGCTAAGTATACTGCCACCTAGCATATAGTTTATAAATATTTTGAATTATGGTCCATGTGGTGCCACCATGGTTATGGTTATAAATATTTTGACATAATGGTTATATTATTAAGTCTGCTATATCTTACCTTCTAGCTTAAGGTTGATATGAATACTTTGAAATTATCTTTGCAATTAACTTAGTCAATTTCAACCTTTCATAGGAGTGAAATATTGAGTAGAAAATTGGTGGAAAGAGGAAGATATTATATGTTATTTTTATGAGCATAAAAGTTAGGAAGATGTTAAAGTTTAGAATGGTCGTAAATATTTAGAATTGTTGATTTTAGATTTCCCAATGCGAAAATACCAAATAAATGTTAGTCATTAATTAATGTTTTGTACCGACAAAAATCCCAATGCGGAAAGCCCAGCAAAGCTGCCCAACATAGCTAAAATTGCTCTTCCTTGCGGAGAAGCACCGTGAAGGTGCACCTTAAGACCTATGTGCGTCATTGTACATGAGCGTGCCATAATCGATCCTAGCCATTCACACAATATGTAAAGCTTCACTAATCATTTTTAGGTTATAAAGGGGGATTGTGTGGTAGCCAAAATACGATTAATGAGGCTTTACAAGTTTTGGACTACCTCTTCATACTTTAAGCTACCACACAATCTACCTTTATATCCTAAAGAGGATAAGGGAAGCTTTACAAGTTTTGGACAACCTCTTCAGAATTTAAGCTACCACACAATCCATCTTTATAATGTAACGTCCAATTTTTTTGTAGTTTTAATTATTGAACGTTAACGGAAGATATCAAGAATAATTTTAGAGAAATAGGCAAAACAAATTAATTATAAATCGTTTGATAAACAAATTTCGTAAAATTCATAATTAATTATTTACATCCGAAAAATTCATAAATAATTAAAATACTATAAAAGGTATTTAATAAATACTACCAAAATAAGAGTACTATGTATACATTTTGTCTACTAATTCCCAAGCTATCAACCTAATATATTGAAGTGGTGCTTGTAAAATGTTGAACTTCTCATCTTCCGACGTTATCGGCGGTCTTCATCTCAATCTCTGAATTTGAAAACAACACTCTAACAAGATATGAAATCTCAGTGAATAATACACACAAGTTTAAAAACAAGTATTGTTCTCAGCCGGCTTGGTAGCCAAAAATATCGACTGTGGTATCTGCTTTCTTTCTAAAATAGTCATTAAAAATGTACATAATTAATACAAATAAATAAATCAGAATCTCTTTGTTATATGGAGCACTCCTGCACTTGCCAATTTCAGCAATGGTAGAAATATCCTATATATCAAAAGAATGTTGGATCTTCCATGAATGGTTACAATTCTCTCAATTGGTTTACAAAGAGTGGCTTGCTCCACCGCTCCATTTCCATTGAGGATGCATATTAACCTCCCTCGATGACGAGCATAGTCAAAGAGAACAATTGACATGTCAACTTCAGCAGTGATCTAAAGCACATGAGAACATAGTCCAAATGAGTTGTCATGTGTTACTATGATAAGTTCTTTGGCTTACTCTTAGAGCCAATTGGATGCATTGGAGGCGTTGACAACATAAGATGTAAATGATGGTTGTTGTTTGTGGTGGTATCAATATCTTTTGTTCAAAGTTACGTTTGGTATTTCCTAACTTTTATGCTCATAAAAATAATATATAACATCTTCCTCTTTCCACCAATTTTCTGCTTAATATTTCACTCCCATGACAAAAAAGTTGAAATTCACTAAGTTAATTGCAAAGATAATTCCAAAGTATTTATATAAACCTTTAGCTAGCAAGTAAGATATAACATACATAATATAAAGATGATTTCAAAATATTTATAACCATAACCATGGTGGCACCATATGTACTATAATTCAAAATATTTATAATCATATCTATGGTGGCAACATACATTGCATACCAAAAAGCTATCTAGTACTTGTAACTATATTCAAACCAAAAAGGTCCAACAAAAAAACAGATGGCAACACAAGTTTTATATCAAAAAAAGCATGGTGAATAAACAAGCATCTAAATCTCCCCTCCAAACTTGTATGCCAAGCCAATGTCAATAGTAAAGCATAATGTCCTTGACATTTTTCACGATGGAGGGCAGTGTCGACACAAAGTTGGTGGTAAAATGTTGATCCTTAATTATGTTTAATATGAAACATAATTTAACTAAAATGTTGATCCTTGTATACAATTCTTCTTGTTTATTATGCACACTTGTTAACATTCTAAGGTCGCTACTACCTTAATGAAGTTGACACTTCTAATTCCGGTTCTGCAAATGGTAACAGAAGTATCATACAATGATCTCCATACTAAGTGTGCTTAATAAGAAGTGTTCTTATTATGCATACTAATTATGCAAATCCTTGTATGGTACTTCTGTTACCATTTACGAAACCGGAATCAAAAGTGTCAACTTCATTATGGTAGTAGCGATCTCGGAATGCTAACAAGTGTGCATAATAAGTTGGAGGAACTACATACAAGGACCAACATTTTAGTTAAATTATGTTTCATATGAAACAAAGTTAATGATCAACATTTTACCGCAACTTTGTGTCGACATTGCCCTCCATCCTGGGAAATGTCAAGGGCATTATGTTTTACTGTTGACATTGGTTTGGCGTACAAGTTTGGAGGAAAGATTTAGATGCTCGTTTACTCACCATGCTTTTTTGGATATAAAACTTATGTTGCTATATTTTTTTTTTGGGTGGACCTTTTTGGTTTGAATATGGTTACGAGTACTAGATAGCTTTTAGGTATGCAAAGTATAATGCCACCATGGATATGGTTATAAATATTTTCAATTATGGTTCATGTGGTGCCACCATGGTTATGGTTATAAATATTTTGACATTATGGTTATATTATTATGTCTGCTATATTTTACTTGCTAGCTAAAGGTTGATATAAATACTTTGAAATTATCTTTGCAATTAACTTAGTCAATTTCAACCTTTCATAGGAGTGAAATATTGAGTAGAAAATTGGTTAAAAGATGAAGATGTTATATGTTATTTTTATGAGCATAAAAGTTAGGAAGATGTTAAAGTTTAGAATGGAGGTAAAGGTTAGAATTGTTGATTTTAGATTTTCCAATGTGAAAATACCAGATAAATGTTAGTCATTAATTGATGTTTCTGATCGACAAAAATCCCAATGCGAAAAGCCCAGCAAAGCGGCACAACATAGCTAAAATTGCTCTTCCTTGCGGAGAAGCACCGTGAAGGTGCACCTTAAGACCTATGCGCGTCATTGTACATGAGTGTGCCATAATCGATCCTAGCCATTCACACAATATGAAAAGCTTAGCTAATCCTTTTTAGGTTATAAAGGTGGATTGTGTGGTAGCCTAAATAGGATTAATGAGGCTTTACATGTTTTGGACAGCCTATTGATACTTTAAGCTACCACACAATCCACCTTTATAACCTAAATAGGATAGGGGAAGCTTTACAAGTTTTGGACTGCCTCTTCAGAATTTAAGCTACCACACAATCCATATTTATAATGTAACATCCAATATTTTTGTAGTTTTAATTATTGAATGTTAACGAAAGATATCAAGAATAATTTTAGACAAATAGGCAAAAAATTAATTATAAATCGTTTGATAAACAAATTTCGTAAAATTCATAATTAATTATTTACATCCGAAAAATTCATAAATAATTAAAATACTAAAAAAAGGCATTTAATAAATACTACCAAAATAGGAGTACGATGTATACATTTTGTCTACTAATTCTCAAGCTATCAACCTAATATATTGAAGTGGTGCTTGTAAAATGTCGAACTTCTCATCGTCCAACGTTATCATCGGTCTTCATCTCAATCTCTGAATTTGAAAACAACACTCTAACGAGAAATGAAATCCCAGTGAATAATACACACAAGTTTAAAAACATGTATTGTTCTCAGCCGGATTGGTAGCCAAAAATATCGATTGTGGTATCTGCTTCGTTTCTAAAATAGTTTTTAAAAGTATACATAATTAATACAAATAAATCAATCAAAATCTCTTTGTTATATGGAACAAATAGCTCATCTGGTTAAGTAACTATGAGGTACAAGACCCATCCATATGGAACACAGAGGTCATCTCATGTGATGAACAAGACTCACCTATATGGAGCGTATAGCTCATCCGGGTATGTAACTATGGGGTACAAGACTCATGCATATAAAGTACAAAGTTCATCTCATATAGAGTGCATGACCCATCTATATATAAAGCACATAGCTCATCAAAGTAGATAACTATGAGGTACAAGACCCATCTATGTGAAGCATAAAAGCTATCTCATACACATTCAATATTAATAGAAATAATTTCATTACAACAATCATCTTATAAAATCACTTCAAAATTATAATATATTGTATTGATCTACCATTCCTCAATGAATACATACAAATATATAATGCATAAACTTATACTACATATAATAATCCGATTATGATTCTGTAGTAATAATCATATATTATATATACACGCTTATAATGATAAAGTAGTAATAACTAGCAAATGGTTAACATGCCTATATGTGGTTCTTTCATCAAGAAAAAGTATATACACACGGTGCATAGACCTTAATCCTAGATAGCAGAGCAAGAGCATATGATTATCATATAAAGAATAACTCATATAAACGACAACCTGAAGAACATATTTATAAGGGAAGCAACCTAAATAGAATAACATGTATATAATTAATTCATAGTCCATCATCTAGAGAAAGTATATCGGCAACTCATCAAACTAATTGAATTTCATAAAATCCCAAATACGATATAGTTAGGTTTTTAGTAAAATAAATGCTTAATTGCAGTTTTGGTCCCCTAAGTATCAGGAAGTTGCGATTTTGACCCCTTAACAAAATAAAATACAATCCAGCTCTCTAAGTATTGCCCCTTTTGCAGTTTTGGCCCCAGGCCAATTTTGACCAAGTCAAGGCTGACGTGGCCGCCACGTGTGTAATTTTTTTATTTATTATTTATTTTTTAATAATTATTTTGTTTAATATTTTTTTAATTAAAAATAATTATTTTTATTTTTTTAATAATTAAAAAATAAATAATTACACATGTGGCGGCCACGTCAGCATTGACTTGGTCAAAATTGGTCTAGGGGACTAAAACTGCAAAAGCGGCAATATTTAGAGGGCTGGATTGTATTTTATTTTGTTAGGGGTCAAACTCGCAACTTCCTGATACTTAGGGGGCCAAAACTGCTATTAAACCTAAAATAAATCATACTACTTAATTTTCAATTTTTTTAAAAAAAAAATTTGGTATCCGATCCAAAATTTGTATCATAAAAGGGTTAAAGGGTGTGATGACTCACCTATTAAAAAAAGATTGGATTAAAAATATTAAAAATGAAGGACTTTACGTCCCCCACTTTCCTACTGCTCATCTCAGTATTATCTTACTTCTGATACCCTAATGTCTATTTTGCTTCGTTACCAATCGTATGTACACTAGGTTATGTATATTAGATTACCACATACTTGTTGGACTAAAAATAGGATTGTCAGTTATTCAACAATTTTTGTTTTTCAACCAATTGTTTTTTAATACTTTGTTATCACCAAAACCTTTTTCACTAAAAGCATCATCGTCCTCCCAAGGTGACACAATAATCCTAATATCCAACATAGTAGCATGTATAATTCATGAGTTTAACAATCAATACTATGCTCCTATGTTTTTTCCAATATAATAGTAGATAAATAGATTAAAACAAAGGCACACCACACTCCGACTAGGTTCGACATGCTCTGGCACCACAATGTAACATCCAATTTTTTTTTATAGTTATAATTATTGAACATTAGCGGAAGATATCATGAATAATTTTGGAGAAATATGCGAAAAATTAATTATAAATTGTTTGATAAACAAATTTCGCAGAATTCATAATTAATTATTTACATCCGAAAATATCATAAATGATTAAAATACTCAAAAATTGGCATTTAACAACTACTATCAAAATAAAAGTACTATGTATAAATTGTCTACTGTTTATTTTTAAACAAAAAGGATGCAACAAGGAGCTGCAGACCTCTAAAATACCATTAAAAAGAGAAGGAGCATACAAAATGGGGGGACTACACTAAAACCCTCGAAAGTAAACAAATCTAACGCTTGGCATACCAAGCCTATTAAGAGCAAAATGCCAATTGAATCCCAAACAACCAAACCATGAACGGATAGACCAATGTTTGCAAGGGAGTCTGCACATAGATTTCCTTCTATGAAAATATAAGACACCATGAAATTCATATTAGTAATCAGTTTTTTGCAATTGAACCGCATGTTGCTTAAATGCCAAGGAACGATAGAATCCACAGACGTGTGATAGCCATCAACTCTGGTGACCATCTCTCACTCTTCTTCTTTTCACTTTCAGAGACCTTTATTCCCCCCTTCTCTCTCTCTCTCTCTCTCTCTCTCTCTCTCTCTACCCCTTCTTTTTTTTTCTTTCTCTAAGCGACTATATCCTCCCTTCTCACTTTTTCAATTTCAGTGTGAAGCTTCCCACTCTATCTCTTCTTTTCTTAATTTTGCTGGAGGAAAGAAAAATAAACAAGAAATGTTGCAGGTTGCTCATAATTGGAATGAGAAGAAAATGTGGAAAATTTTGTTTAAAAAAAAACGTGAAAAGAGAGAGGAAAACAATGGTTAAAATAATTAAGAAAGAGAAATAGTGTACCAGAAAAATAGGATATATAGAAATACAAATAAATATTTAATTGTCAGCTACAAGTATGTCCCTTAGTTTTCTCCTTTTCAAAAAACAATATAAAGGTCATTTTATCAAAATGATAAAGGTGCACCTTACTAAAACGGACCTACATAAAAAAAAGGATCTATTGTAGCAAACCAATATACATATATATATATATATATATAAACATACATGCATGCGATATTTTAAAGGTTAACTAAAAACTCAAGTTTTAACTTATAATAATTATAGATTTCTTAATTTTACAATATTCTAGAAATGGGTTTTACTTTTTATATGCATGATTGCACATCAAAAGAGAAGAAGAAATATTATTTAATATTACCTCCGTCCCTAATTATTAAATTTGATTATAATTACTATTTTTTTTACAATTATATCCTTTAAAAGAGAGAGTTGATTTATATTTTCAACATAGTATTTATTGTTGATTGAAGAAAAATATATGAAATAAATAAGGGTATGTTGGTAAAGAAATAGTTAATGTAGTTGGAAATAACAAAAGCGTCTTATAAAAAAGACAAAAAAAATTCTCTCAAAAGAGTCTTATAATTAGAGACGGAGGTAGTAATTTTTTTCATATATGTGATAGAGATTGGCATCCAAACTATGTTGTTCCCCTAAACACATCACTTATCAATTACAACTCCTTAAAATTTATTTTTAAAAAACAATTCAAAGCAAACTTCGGTGGACTCGGCAAAACCCAAGAGGAAAACCCATTGGAAAAAAGTCAAACGAAGTCAAAAGAAGTGTCGTGTTTGCACATACACTTGAATGCTTCTTGTTCTCATTGATCTTGGAGTTTGCTTGTTATAAATACTTTCTACCTATACAAGTTGTGTTAGAACAAACAAGTGTCTTGTTATCTAGTGCACTCAATGCAATGGTTAAAAGAATCTACAAATAGAAATTTTGTTTTGAAAATATGATGTTCTTTTGATAAAGTAACGATTACATAACTTTTTCATAAAAACTTACTCCCTCGTGTCACTTTTATAAGCAAAACTTAACTTTTTAGATATATTGAATAATTAATATATCTAAAAAGTTTAATTTTGCTTATAATAATGACTGGAGGGAGTACTTGTTTTAAATGTTTAACCATTACTTTTTAGAGCACTAGTTAGCATTCTCCAACAAACAACAGTTTTAGCATGGGAGAATTTGATAACGTGGTTATTTACCTATTTTTATGTTATGTTTCATCAAATAAATTGTTAATTTTATCTATATTTGAAGAGTGCTTTACTACTTTATGTTATATTCCTAATAAATAGGATAAACAAATAAAATGTAAAGAAATGGTGGAATTATATGACAAAATTATATTTGTTGAAGACTTGATGACCATGATTGGATTTATGATAATGGAGGCTTTCTTCAATGCAAAAATGATGAGAAATCAAGTTACAACACTTTCAGATACATTGCCAAAAGATCCAAAATCGTCACCATTACTCAATGAAGATGGAAAATCACAGTTAAAAGCAGAGTCTGTTATGACTGCTCGTAACAACACATGATGACTGTAATGCCCATACTGACTTCAATTTTGTGGTTACACTTTATGTAGTTCAATGGTCTTGTATAAATGACACATTTAAGCCTTATTACTACTAAAAATGTCACAACTTCAATACCTCTAAGGCCTATAAATAGGCTTGCATTCTTGACAGTAAGTATCACCTCACCATTGTAAATTATATCGAAACTCTTGTCATAATTATCTTTTTTTTGAGGGGTTGTAATAATTATCTTTGTAATGCAATAAAGTTTTTTATTTATTTTACTTCTTGTCCTTCTTTTGTTCTACTAACTAAGATCATCACTATTACGAGTAAGTATGTAAATGAAAGAAGGAGAAAAAGTAAAAAGAAGAAAACTTTATTAAAATGTAAAGATAAATTATGGGTAAAGATTGATTGGTATAGTAGAAATGTAAATAGTTTATTGTTTATGTTTGTTATTTATTTTGGGGAGAAATAAATAGTGATAAAAATATTATGATTCTCTTACAATTATTTATTTTTAATGATCCACACACGATACAATGTTGCTTTTAATTTATAAATAAATGTGTTATCTATGCAACTATTTTTTTAATCATTCATTATTGTCATTTTTCTTTTGAAATATTTTCCCAATCTATAACGAAAGGGTAAAATGTAAATAAAAATATATAATGAAGTTTAATAAAAAATTAAAAAACTTTGATGATCATCTATATTTTTTAAGTGAGGTATTTTCTAAAGTTAATTGGTCAGTTGAGTTAGTTAAAAGGGTACGCATGATATATTGATTAGAGACATTTAATATTAATAACAATTTTATAAGTGCCTTCTTGAAAGTCGTAAGTGCTAAAACAAATTTAAGTGAAGTTAAAAAGCGTGAATCTTTTACTTATAAACCTATCAAAATAATCCTACTTATTACATGGAAAGGAGGAAAAATATGATTCAAATTCTCGTATTTGTTTACACTTTCCTCGTCTTTATTTCTCTATTTCTTATTATAACCAGTGAAAGTATATCGTTTTTAAACATTTTCGATTTCTCTAATATATCTTATCCTAAATATTATATCACATTTTAGTAACACTTCTTTCTTCTTATTTGACAATGCAGCTCACATTCCTTGTGTTCATCACAGTGATTGTCCAAAGAGGCCTTATCCTCAATTTATGAAGTGTGTTGATAATATTTGTGAGACGTGGATAATAGGTTGGAATAGCCAGTCCTAGTTTTCTAGTGAGAGAAACTCCAACTTCTCTCTAAACTTTCTTGCTCCTTCGTTCATCGAGGAGGGGTGGTTTTAGGTCATTTTTTGACCTAGAATCACTCCTCGACATCTTTTTTCCCTTTTCTTTCAATCTAAATAAGTGGTTTTCACATATATCAAGTTTTTTCTTTTGTGTTTTTTTGTGAATTCGTCTTCTAAGTGCGGCGTTGTGTTTGTTCGTCGTCTTGTGCGACGTTTGATTTCATGTCTTGTCGCGGTGTTCGTTTATTTCCTATTGAAAGATCGGCATCAGTCAATTACAATTTCAACCAAAGATTTAGGCGTCGACGTTGAAGATCCGGAAGCATGTGAATTTCTGTGACTTAGATTTTATCATATTATTTGTAGGCATTTTGCCGTTTTATGCTATTGACTTTGCTGCTGTGAGTTTGTTCGCAGGTTCACCCTTTACGTTTTTAGCGATGTTTGTATCTGATGTAATCTATCAATTTGAATGAATGAATTTCGTTTTATTTTTGTCAAAAAAAAGAGGATAATAGGTTGGAAATAGGTCAGGCCCGCTGATAGGGATCTACGACCTAGTCTACGTCATGCTTAGGCCAATATTTTTTTAAAATAAAGAAGACATATACGTTTTTAGAAGGTTGTTTATCTGAAAAGGTAGCTACGAGCCTTAAGAAAAGCCTTTTAGGCTAACCAACTTAGGTAGATATGAATAATATTTTTTTATTACTATAATTATTATTATATTATTTTTTTATTAGATTATAAATTTGTTAACTTTTTCAGTAGTTTTGAGTTTATTAGTCTATGTTATTTATTGTTTCCCATACGTAAATGTAAGATTAAAAATTAGAAACCATATATGATGTCATGTAAATCAAAATCTTTAAACCATCATGTGAATTATTACAAAGGAGTTTGATTTGATTGATATATTTGTTCATTGGTCTAATTAAACATTCACGTGATTACTTTTTAAATATGTTCATATGAAATATGCTAAC
>Ga0315914_1002429_pt1 | contig 28545 bp, 15 predicted proteins | sample MpolenodulesMG_FD_203920 | JGI IMG/M metagenome (GOLD analysis project Ga0315914, IMG submission 203920) | Medicago polymorpha root nodule microbial communities from Los Angeles, California, United States - elongated nodules | ecosystem: Host-associated > Plants > Roots > Nodule | place: USA...
CCCAAATCGTTCTTTCACCACAGGTTTAGCTTTAACTTTTAATAGAATAACATTAGGTGTTTGAATGTTTTATGTAATGAGTTTTAACCTTCAACTTTAAAAAAAAATTTACAGGGGGAAAAATCGGAAATGACCTATATTACAGGGGTAAAGACCTATTAACCCTTTTGTTTATATTTACATTTACATTTATTTTATGTTTTTGTTATTTATAATTATGTCAATAAAATAATATACGCCAAGGTTTCTTTAAAATTACGGCCAACACGTATTTTAGATTATATAATCCGAAAATAACTATCAATTTATTTCAGACTATATAATCCAAACAAAGAGTATTTTTGAAAAAAAAAATTAGGGCGCGTGAGTAATGAATAGGGTGGAAAAAGTAATTAAACACAATTAATTCGAAATGTATTAACCACCTAATTTATTGTAGAGTTTTGATGTAAAATTTGTGACAAAATAACAAGCTCATCAAAATATAGTTAAAATTTGTACACACACTGCCTAAAAAAAATTGTACACACACAACTGATCTAAGGTAATTTTTTTGTAGGGTTAATAGTGATTTTCCCCTTGTAAAATATGTCATTTCGGTTTACCCAATTAGAAAAATTTGGTTTGGAATCAGTCCTTAAAAAAAATAAATCAAGAATACCCCCTTAACAGGTCATTTAAAGACAAATTCTGAAAATGATCTGTTAAGGGGGTATTCTGATTTTTTTTTTAAAGGACTGATCCCAACCAAAAAATTTCTAGAAGGTAAATCGGACATAACCTATTTTATAGCGAAAAAACACTATTAACCCTTTTTTATGAGGTTGATCTAAGGTAATTATCACGCATGAAATCAAAGGTAAATATTTACAATATAGATACAAGAAATATCATAAACTTTTTACCAGTGTCAAGATTCCCAATAATAACATCTTCACCGTATCTAGCTTTTGTGAAGAGGGAATTAGAAGGAGCCACACCATTTTGTTCCAGTGACATGAATTCCCACGAGCGTGTAGTGTGTAACTTTCTTCCTCGGTTTAACAACACTGACACAACTTTTGGATGCTCTACAACATCAAACACAAAATAGAACATATATTTAGTTAAGGTTTGAAAATTGGAACTCCCTTAATCATCAGTGATTATAGATCTATGTTATTTGAACAACTAAATTTTAAAACAACGAAATATTATTAAATATAAGGTTAATGATGTTTTATGTCCTGTAATATAAGTCATTTTTGGTTTTACACACTGTAAAATATTTTTTTAATTTACCCCCTGTAAAATATTTTTGTTTTGATTTACCCTCCTAATAGGTCATTCAAACACCAAATTTTTTGAAGAAAAGAATAAAAAATTGGTTTTTGAATAACCTATTAGGGGGTAAATCAAAACAAAAATATTTCACAGGGGTAAATAAAAAAAATTATTTTACAGGTATAAAACTGAAAATGACCTATATTACAGGGTAAAACACTATTAATCCTTAAATATATGTATTGATACAAAATCCAAAATAATAGAGTTATAACACATGAGTCTCGTTAACGAGTATCTTACAGGCACTTTTCAAGGATTCACAATTAAGAAACTATTCATTGAAAAAGTCTAACATTTTAATTTTCGATGCATTGAGTGCAAAGTCTCCATAAAAACTTACTATCTAAAGTCTTTAAAAAATGTGACACTCATTAACATTTTCCATAACACAATAAGAATAAAAGGGAGACTAGTACTGTTCCGAAAATTATTAAAAAAAATGAATGAATAAATATCATTCCTCTTTAAAAGGTTACCTGCAATTTGAGCTGCTTGTTTCTCATCAAGGATTGCAGCAAAGCCATTGATATTCCTTGTGTAAGAATATATCATTGCCTCTTTTGCTATCTCATAACTGCATCACAATATAACGTCCATTTTTCTAATAAACAAATTTGAAAAAACAAAAAGTGAAAGAAATTCAAGTTTTTCTCTCTATTATTTGTAGTGTACCTTCCCACATAGGATTGAAGGAACTCATTATCAACTTTGGTGACTTGATGGAAATCGGTTTCAAGAACTCCGTCACCATGCTCATGTGATCCGAAGTACACTATGTAAGACTAATTTTAACCAAAAAAATAAGTTGGTTTAAACTTGAACCCGTGCACAAAGCAAAAAAGATGAAGACTTTGATAGAACATACATAATGGTTGTGACATAAAGCTTAATTTACCTGTTTCAATGCGTACGTAAACAGATGACTGGAATATAGAAGAAGAAAGAATGGTGAAGAATAAGAGGAAAATTGAATACTTTTGGGTCCACATTCTACTTTCAGTCACATATAAATAAAGTAAAGAATGTTATGTTGATCTTTAAAGAGAGAAATTGAACGTTACGTTGATCTTTAACAAGATAAATCTGTTGAGGATGTACGGTTATACAAATACTTAAGTTCCTCTTGTTGTTGTGCTGCTTTTATGTTGTTGTTGAACATGCTTCTCCTACATGAGAATTTCTTCTACGTGGAAACGAATATAAGAACTAAAATTTAGGAGATAGAAAAAAAAGTGCCACGTAAATTATTAAAAATAGGAAAATCTAAAAATAAGAGAGGGAGTAATTTATTTTCCTCTCCAGTCCAGAAATCAACCGCTATGACCGGGTTGTAACCAAGCACTAGTATTAACAATGATTAGATAGATTATATGATATGATATGTATTTAATTTGGAAGCACAACATAGATTCAATGTGTCATAAACCATGATATGGAGTGGCAACATGGAGAAAAATATATAATTGGGCACAAAACCCATCACACAGCGTATGTCAAAATCGATGAGGGTGAAAGAGCGTCACTAGTTGGTGGAGAAACTCTTGCTCAAAACAATGGCGGAAGGAGAGAAAAAAAAAGGAATATTGTTGTTTCTTTTACTTTATTTATTTTTTAATGATAAATGAGGTGCCATATGTTCATTGTTTGTTTGTAGAAGAACTTCTCCTTCACGTACACAATCACGTAGTTTTTTTTAAGGATAATCAGAGCTTAATTATTTTGGTTTTAGTGGTTTTAGATTAAGTCTCATAGGATAACTTGTAATGCAAGTTATCTAACCTTGAGCTTTAATTTCTAACTTGCTGCTTATCTATAAATAAGCTTCCTTTCTACTTTGAGAACTTGAATGAAATCAATATTTGTAACCTAGAGTTTTAAGGTTGTCGAGGTCTAAACTATCTATAAATATGATTCCCTGCTGCAATGTTTTAACACAATTTTACGTTGTAATAAATATCATATGTTGATTTGAGATTGGACGACTCCGATTTCAATTTAGTTTCACACAATAAAACAATCTTTGTCATTTATTTTGATTGGATGACTACCATTTATTACTGCAAAAGCATATTAATTACAACATGAATCTCATTCTAGACTAAGCAAACTGGGTTCAATAACTGAAAACTTATTGGTTCAGTTCATTGGTTTATTGAATTTCCAAATTGAAAACCGAAAACTAATCAATCCAGTTTGATTTCCAGTTTGATTTGGTTTTCAAACCAAACCAAACCAAAAAATATTGGATGATTTTTGCTTTGGTGTTTCGAGTTCATTGATTTTGTCCGACAACTTACACCCCTAATAATATATTAGGGAGAATGTGTATAGACATACTCCTAGGTGAGATAATATATTTGGTTTAATCCCTTGCTAGAAATAAATCACTTGGAAAAAGATTCTACTATTTTTGTTTCTATCTGAATTTCAAATAGTTATTTCTAATAGAAGAGAAATCTCAAATAGATTGCCCCAATGAAAATATACATTGATTTCATAAAATTAATTAATATATTTCGTCCTAATTTACAAGTCGTTTTGACTATTTCAGATAAACTAAGAAATTGAGAAAAATTATAATTTATTTTAGAAAATTATCTTTCATTAATGGTATGAGAAAGATAAATTAAAGATTGTAAAATGAGATAGTAATAAATAATTAAAGGTATTATAAAAAAAATAACATTAATGTTTAAAAGTTTTAAAATTGAATTATGTCAAGGAGAACGCCGGTTCTTACTTTGATTTAAGCGAGGTAATTAAATTATACAATTACATCAACTTATTTGTCTCTGTTTTTTTTTTTAGGGTTATTTGGCAGTGTTTTGTTGCATGTGACAAGGAGACCTAAACCTTAAAACCAGGATTACAGACAACGAACGTATACTAATTAATAGATTTCCAACTCTTTTTTTTTTTTTTTTTTGAAGAAATAGATTTCCAACTCTATGAAATAGATTTCCAACTCTATCATTGCATATTCACTTAAGCGAAGCTGGAACATCAATTTAGTAAAAGCTATAGCTGAACCCACTTATGTTGTTTTGGTACTTTGGAGTATGTTCTTTTGCAGATTCGATTTTCTCCACAATTTTGGTGGGCTACTTCCGCACGTGGACGGTGAGATTAACCCCTCAAATTAAAACTAAATTTATACTAAAACTTTTTAAAACTTGATTAAGAGTATATTTAATGGTCTTTTAAGCCCTTGTATACAAAACCTTAAATAGAAAGCAAGCACGTATTTTGTTGTCTCTGAAATTAAAAAAATTGCAATTGCTACCGAGAGAAAATGACTAGTAATAAATGAAATCAATAATTTCAAGCTATGAGTTTACTTTTTTTTCTTCCAATCCTCCAACAATAAAAAAATCAATACTAATTGATGCATACCTAAATCTAAAATTAAAATTCCAATCTAACTTCCCTAAAAAAAAAAAAAAAAAAACTAATCTAACCTTTAACTCCTCCAACTGCAATTGGGCTCCTAACATAGTGTGTGCCATCTGACCAAGTTAGGCCTCCAAATACAGTAGCCATACCTGATCTAGTAACTTCAATTGTCAAACTAAAACTCTTCTCTTCACCAATTTTGTCAAATTTCAACTTCTTAGGCTGCACTGATATGGAAAGTCCAACCGGTACACGGAGGCTTGCAGTGTATGTGCCTGGTGGTCCAACATTTTTCAGCTTCCTACTCAAAGTAACTGACCCATAGAGTTTAGGTATTGTTATTGTAGGATAGTTGAAATCCAGGATGTTTATACCATCACAATGATAATTAGTACCGGAGAACATGCTAATTTGTGTTTGGTTATAACCTAAGAAACAAAGGAAGTTTATGTAATCGTTGATGTTTAACTCATAGACCAAGCCAGGATCCATGGCACGATTTGGTCTAATGTGACCAGAACCGTAAGCAAATGGTGTTGCCTTGACATTAGTATCATCGAGGATAGGTTTATGAGTGTTGTCCCTTGTCCTAGCTGAAAGAAAACACATCATATTATCAGATAGATAATTTTTAATTTCCTCTTTATTCAAGAATCAAGACTAATTCTCAATGAATCATATCATAATTCCATGAGTAACCTAATGGTGTTAGGTAACTTACCAGTTGTCATGATTGCAGATTTAATAGCGGATGGACTCCAGTTGGGGTGGAGAGTCTTAAGAAGGCCAACGACTCCAGCCACATGAGGACATGACATGGATGTTCCAGACATGGTGATGAAAGGAACCCTACGTTTATCAAAGTCCAATTCTGTGGGACTAATCGCTCCTGAGTAGGCAGCAATAATGTTCACACCGGGTGCGGTTACATCTGGCTAAAGAATCAAAAAGAAAAAGGTGAGGTGAAAGAAAGAAAATGAAACTATGATCGAATCGTGTTAAACCACAAGTTACAACTAATAGACAATTTAGAAAATACTAAGTTAGGAAACAAAAGATGTAGTATGATTTATGACGCAATGTTTGAAATTAATAATGAAAGAATAGGCAAACCTTAAGGATCTCTGGTGTGATTGGGTTAGGCCCTCTAGAGGAGAAAGCCGCCATGCTTGGAGCAGGTTTTGTGTTCAACTTTGTTGTGGGTGGATGAATATATCCTAGTGGATTCCTGTTATGTGATAATAACGACATTAATTAAAGGTGTTAAGAGAACAATGTTGAAATAATTGAATTATCTATGAAGACCAACTATACAAATGAAGGGATGAGAAAAGGAGGGAGCAACAAAAGTTACTTGGTTGAATTGATGTAGGCAAAGACAGCAACGCCATCTGCATAAGTAATCTGTGTTGCAGGCAGGAAATGAGGATCAGCAATAAGCTCATTGCCACTCGACTGATCATTACAAAGAATCATTCCAACTGCTTCAGCCTCCAAAGCAACAAGACTCTTTTCCACTCTTGCATTGGTTCCTCTAAGACAAACCAATATTCGTTCCCTTGCTTTCTCGGGGTCAATTGTTCCATTCATACATAGAGTACTACACAATGGAAACATATCATGTTAATTACCATGTTGAACTTTGAAGAGCACTAAACATGAACATAAGAATTTGAGATAAGGTGATGTCATCTTGAATCCTCCATTCACATTACTAACAACTAATTATATTTACATTCTACCATTCCAAAAATAAGTTAAACAACAAACTAGACCGCAAGTACAACCAATATATCCTTACGCGTTTTCAACCGGTGCTTCAGCCAATTTTGCCTCACCAGCAGTAATGAGTGGATAAAGCTTGTTTTCTGGCAAAGCTATAGAAAGGCTAGCTCCCTGATAATCAATCAATAATGGAAATATTAGAGAAGAAAATGGAAGTGATGGGAAAAATGGAAAACTTGACTTAGTTAATTAATGGTATGTCACAAGATGAAGAAAAATTGGATAATACCCTAAAGTGTTGTCCATTATGGAGTTGAACACCAGTATCAAAATCTCTATCTATGGTACTTGCAGCAACAGTTAATATCCAAGGTGCAACATTTGAAACAGTTCCACGTGTTGGTCCTGAATTTCCAGCTGAACACAACACAGTGATACCTTCCTTAACTGCGTGAAATGCAGCGATTGAAAGACCATCATCAAAGTAATCAGAAGCATCACCTCCAAGAGAAAGGGAAAGAACATCAACTCCATCATGAATAGCCATATCAAAGGCTGCCATGATATCAGCATCAAAACATCCGTTGTCATCAATTGCTGGCCAACAGACTTTATAAGCAGCAACTCTTGCTTTGGGAGAACCACCTTTCGCAGTTCCATTTCCTAAGCCAAAAACATTAGCTCCAGAAACAAAGTTTCCTCCTATTGTTGATAGTGTGTGAGATCCATGACCTTCATTGTCTCGTGCAGTATCAAGTGTACCATTCTGTAGTACCTTTGACCCTGCATAGGCTGCATAACCTTTATTGAAGTATCTTGCTCCTATAAGCTTCCTGCATGAAATATATATTAAAAGGTTTAATCAAACATTTGATGACACATTTTAAAATTTTCAATGTACCTATGCTTTTAAGATACAAATCAGAATGCAAGCAATTTTACTCACTGGTGATATATATTTTTACTGGACTATTAATTTGCTTTAATCTTAGAGACATCTAGTAAACACAAGCAATACTATAATTAGCGATAGTAAAGAATGTGTAACTCAGAACACATAGCATACTTCTCATCAATTAATTTATTTCTTTTAAAAATAAAAAAAAATACTTTCATCATATTTTTTACACTATATAAACAGCTAAAAGAGTGGACCTGTTGCAACTGAAGCCTGTATGATCACTCTGACAAGTTCCTTTCCACCTTGAGGGAATGGGCCCTATCCCTTCATCTCTAAAGCTCGGAGATTCTGGCCATACACCTACATGGATCACAAATTTAATTAAACTCCGATATGGAACCTTTGAAAAACATGTGATGAAAAAGTGGAATGGAATTTTTTAGCTACTTAATTGTGTACAATATATACCATATTATATCCACAGCAATATGCAAGAGAAATACTACTAACTAGTATGAATATCAAATCCTATTGTTCATTAAGAAAAAAATTGACCAAAAGAGTAATGAACACCAGAGAGTGGGGATTCGTCACACAAAAATGGGGTCCACGGCAAAGTGATTGCACTTGTTTTTTATTAGTCAGCATGAAAGAAGGAATAGATTGGAAACAAGACATTTTAAAATTTTAGCTCTAGACTAGATAGTTGATACGTCAATAATGCTTACATTTGTATGTGTGATACCATAAATCATTATAATACAATTTCCCTAAACGATCATCTTCTACTACTCTTTTTTTTTTTTTTTAGGAAATCTTCTACTACTCTTATTATTACTTTTAATCTAATCTAATAGTAATACTGAGAGATGTGATTATGATTCACAAACTTTGACATAAAATTGCACAATGAAATATATGGTTAACAATGTTCAAATAAATATATGGTTAACAATGTTCAAATAAATATTTGATTAGTCACAATGTTATCTATTAATTAAGAAGGCTTTTGAACTCATTAACCCATGATTGTCATGTTTATATTGTGACTAATGAATATATGTGTGGTATATGTGTTTTTTTTAACACTCTAAAATAAAACTTATATTAAACAACAAAAGATGCTCCTCTCAACAAAAAGTGTGTCAAGGAAGATCAACAAGGTTCAAATACAAAACTTCACAAATAACAAGAAACAAAGTAATAACACTTGAAAACTATAAGTTAATAAATTAGGGCACGTTATTATTTACATTTATCATAATTAAATATAAATAAACACGTAATTTGAACAATATTAATTATCTATTTTATTTTAGAAATTTGACGTAGTATATGTGTGCAAAATAACAAAGTCATAATAATATAGTTAAAACTTAACAATGGTAGATACAAGAAGAAAAAAAATGATAAAATTTTACCAGTGTCAAGGTTCCCAATAATAACATCTTCACCGTATCTGGCTTTTCTAAGGAGGGAATGAGAAGGAGCCACACCATTGTGTTCCAGTGACATAAATTCCCACGAGTGTGTAGTGTGTAACTTTCTTCCTCGGTTTAACAACACTGACACAACGTTTGGATGCTCTGCAATATCAAACGCAAAATTGAAAGAAAAAGCAACACATTGATATTCTTCCATTCATCATCAGTTATTTTGAAGATTACCTGCAATGTCAGCAGCTTCTTTCTCTTCCAGGAAAGCAGCAAAGCCATTGATATTCTTTGTGTATGAATATATCATTGCCTCTTTTGCTTTCTCATGACTGCATTACAATTTACAATGCAAGGATTAACTTTCAAGTTTCCTATATTTTTAAAAGGAAAATGTTATATCGACACTCTTTATTCCCATACACCCTTATACACCCCATGCATTGGGAAGAGATAAGATGAGATAAAATAGAAAGTGTGCTTGTGTGGGGTTCACATGACCACGTGTCCGATTTTTGTGTGGGTGTCCACGGGTGTATTGTTACTTAAGGATGTCTATGTATCATTACTCTTTTAAAAAAAGATGTTCCGCTGAAATTTTATCCCATAATTTTCTTTGGGAGAAGTCTTCCATTCCCATAAATGACATTTAATAAATTTGTAACAAACATAAAAATTCTTCTATCATTAAAAATATATTGAAATAAAATTTTGATCCTTATATTCTCAACAAAATTATTCCTAGAAGTAAATCTAATTTACTTCAAATATACCAAAAAAAAACACCTCACAAATCTCTTTCAATAATATAAGCTCGAATTATTTGAACTTCTTAAACCCGAGACAAACATTAAAATCATCTGTTTCGAGACTGAAATATGTTGTACCAACTTTTTTTTTTCTCTTTCAAAATTTTTTTCTTAAAAAAATAGTTTGTAATACTTATTTATTTTTAAGTCAATAATTGATTCATGGGTGGATTTTAGGGTGAGGGTTCAATTAAATCCCTCACCGATGTACCACTAATTTTAACGTTCAGATTAAATAAACCCACACAATTCCATTATTCATCACCACATTGGATCTTTGCATGTTGCATCCACTCTCTCTTCCCCACCAAATTTCTTCTCTCTCTTGAATGTTCATGGACCATCTTTGCATTTTCTACATTCGAAAATGGAGTTTTTCACACTGTTTTCAAAATCATCTGTTTCGAGACTGAAATATGTTGTACCAACTTTTTTTTTTCCTCTTTAAAATTTTTTTTCTTAAAAAAATAGTTTGTAATACTTATTTATTTTTAAGTCAATACTTGATTCATGAAGTAAAATCAAAATTATTTGAACACATGCACATATAATCATTTAGCCTATGTTTGTTTGTATGGCGACCACAATGTAGACATGCGATAAATCAGAAGCCACATTGTATACCTTCTATTATTTCACTGCGAAAATTGTCTCAAAATGGGAAAATACAAAGTTGACGGTAGTTCCAAACAAGCTATTAATCATCTTAAAAATATATATTATTTAATTTTTCTTAATTTTAATTTTTTTTTCTATTTTATGTGTATGTGTGCCTAATATTGTCCACATTAAAGCGTAGTTGTACCCATTAGTTAAAGTAAGGGAAACCGATTAAAGCGTGACCCACACGTGTTGGGGTCCAATTCAGAAAACATGGTTTACAAGGGATAAAAAAACAATAACATAAACTCAGAAAAACCCTTCCCTCATAATTCTACTACATAATTCTCTCTTGGTTTAAATTCAAAATCGAAAAATAAAAAAGGAACAAAATACAGAAGCAGGAAGTGTTGTAGCAGCATTCTGGGTAACTTTTTAGGGTTTTGTTTTCATAATTCTGATTCATATACTTTTTTCTACTTAAACCAATTTGAACCAACAAAAAGTGCAAGCAATTCTATTTTCTTTTTCTATTATTTGTAGCGTACCTTCCCACGTAGGATTGAAGGAATTCATGATGAGTTTTGGTAACTTGGTCGAAATCGGCTTCAGTAACTCCTTCACCATGCTCGTGTGATCCCAAATATACTATGTAAGACTTTTATTAAACCAAAACAAGCAAACAAAAAAAAGTTAGATTAAACATGATATCACTGCACAGAGCAATAGTGACAAGAGTTTTACCTTTTTCACTGCAGATGATTGAAACAAAGCTGTAGAAAGAATGAACAGGGATAAGAGAAAAATTGAATGGTTTTTGGAAGACATTCTGCTTTGAGAGTCTGCAGAAGACAAAAAACTAGGGCAAAGTAAGGTATACCATACAACAACAACCTCATTATAAATAACAGGAGAGTTTGGCGTGATCATGTTTTTCGATTCTTCAGTTACATTACAGAATTATCGGATAATTATAAACAAATTAATATAAAATATTGGATAATTTCAAAGCAACGAAACAATGCTGAGAAAATTGTGTTTTGTTACAAACAAAAGGACCGTACGGTTAAACTATAAAGATCAGTTTTTTTTCTTTCCAATTTAAATGTTAATGTTCAAAATCATGCACATTAAAGTGGTTTTCATTACTTTTTTTAAAATACAAATATTTTCCCACCTATAATAAACATATTTTTTTTAAGGAACCTATAATAAACATATTTAATATTTAATTCCTTAAAAAAATTGGACACTTATTACTCATGACACATGCATAGGGTATAGACGGATTTCACTGGGGTGATTTTGGGTTGGTGACTTTAGGGTATTGTTGAAGATGAATGAATTATTAAAATAAATTACGGTTAATTGTTGAAATTGACCTTGTAATATACACGAAGTCTGAAAAATGACTTGTAAAATATAACCGTGTAATTTGATATTCTTATTATTTCAAACCTATAATATACGAGAAGTATAAAAAGGCGACCCAAAGGTTACAATTTTTCCATTCATCTTTAGGAAGTTAAAGTATAGTTTTACACAAAAAAATTAGATTTTTTTTGACTAGGGACGAATTAATTATGAATTTTTAAAGTTCAAAAAACTGAATAAAAACAAAACAACAAAAATCTCGACCTAAGAATCAAATTTTGAGCAAATTGTTTGCTGATAAATCTATAAAAATATATAAAAAGGATCTGCGAAGTTTCATAGCTTTTTGAAAATGTTTCAATTTATTTTTATTTTTCAACCAAAACGTGCAAAATTGCAATTTTGTTTCGGGTAAACGTATACTCATGGGTCAAATTTCGTTCCCTAATTTTGTAGGCATGGTTAGAACATCACAAGAACTTTCACCAAGAAATTTTGGAGTTTTTAAATGAGAGACAAATTAATTATGGATTGTTAAAGAAATTCATAATTATGGGGAATAAAAAGTCATAATTAATCTGTCCCTAGCCGAAAAAATTTGATTTTTGTGTAAAATCATACTTTAACGAAGTCAAGATCATCTTCATTTACAATTCTCTCTATTTCCTCCATTTAGAGAGATAAAGACACAAAAAATCTTAAAAAAAATATAAAGTAATTAATGATAGTAGGACCCATTTAATTAAAATATCCACTATTTTTTGTGTGTTTATCTCTCTCCAAATTGCATATTTTATTTATTTTAACAAATGGAGAGGATCTTAACTCACTTTAACGTCGTAAACATGCTTGGAAAAAATTCAACCAATATATCATTTTTTTTTGGACTACAAGTATATTCTAAGGTAAAAAAAAAAGAAGAATATCAAATTACATAATTAGAATACAATTACAACAACAACAACAACCAATCCTTATCCCACTAAGTGAGGTCGACCACATGGATCAAATTAGATCATAGTGTTCTATAAAAGACCATATTTGGATCAAACTCATTAACCTCTAAAACTTTCATAATAGTTTCTCTTATAGTTTTTTAGGTCTTCCTCTACCTTTTTTTATTTGACTCTCCTCCATCTGATATACTCTACGTACTACAACATCTACGTTCCTTCTCTCTACATACTCAAACCACCTCATCCTATTTTCTACCATCTTTTTTACTATAGGTGTTATCCTAACTTTCTCTGATGGTGTCATTCCTAATCATATCATGTCTTAACACTCATCCACCACAACATCATCATCTCCGCTATGCTTACTTGATACTTAACTGCCCAACAATCTCTACCATAAAACATTGTCGGAGAGGTCAACCATGGAAGCGATATACTCAATGAGGCATAACTTCCATTGATTCCCGTGTTGATTATTAACTCGAGTCTCTATCCTTAGTCTAATCTCAATTACCATTTCCCATAACTTCATGACACGACTCATTAATTTAATTCCTCTATAATTTACACAATTTTGTATATCCTCCTTATTCTTGTAGATTAGAATCAAAGAACTTCTTCTTCACTCATCTGACATTTTCTTTGTCTACATAATCTCGTTAAAAAGTTAGGTGAGTCACACAACTCATATATCTCTAAAACTTTTCCACACTTCATTAGGTATATTTTTTTGGCCCAACTGATTTGTCATTACTCATCCTTTTCAACGCTTCTTTTACCTCATGTTCTTGAATCCGACAATAGTAGTTATAGTTATAATCCTCTTCTCTGATGTCTAGCCTGTTAAACTCTGGTAAGATCTCATATCGTTCATTTGATAAGTTATGGAAATGTTTCTTCCATCTATCTTTTATATCCTTTTCCTAAACCAAAACTTTATCCTCACTGTCTTTAATACACTTCACCTGATCTAGGTCTCTTGTCTTTTTTTTTCTCATCCATTAGCCAGCTTATATATAGATTTTTCTTACTCTTTGGTACCTAAAGATTGATATAATTAGGCTGACAATGAACCAAACCAACTCGAACATAGTTCGAAACTTGACTCGACAATTAATTCGTTGAACTTGGTTAATAAACCAATTCAGTCGAACTTGAGCTGAAAAGTAAGTTCGTTAATTAAATAAGTTGAACTTGAACTATATATAATTCGTTTCGTTTGGTTCATAACTTGGGTCGATTAGGTCTTCAAACCACCTAATAAATGAGTAAACTGAAGAAAATGAGCACAAAGGCTTTGAGGATCTACTCCTGAAATGCCTAACCAAGATTGGACCAACTGTCAAAGGGAGGCAAAAGTGTCGCAATGAAGAAACAGATGAGGGGTTATTTCGACCTGTCCACACCCTACCGTACATAAGGCAGCCTCGACAAATATTATGCCACAATTTAGTAATTTTACACTTAATTACGAATTTTAGTTACGTGTAGCTAATATTGTTTTGATATCATAAAAAAAATATTCAAAACTATCATTCATAGGATCTTATTCTACGTAAACTAAAAAAAGTCACACAAACTTATTATATTTTTCCGCTTATTACGTGTAGCCAATGGTACTTTTTTTGTTTTTACAATACTCCCTGTGGTACTATGAGTGTCATATATTTAATTATTTCATACTAAAAAAATTGTAATGAATTTTGAGTAAATAAAAAGGTGAACATTGATATTAGTTTTGTTGGACATATGTACATCATATAATCATTTTATTGCCATACTATTTTTCAATGTTTAATTTTTAAAAAATTAATTAATTAATTTGTCTATTAGTGGGGTTCAATTTTTTTAAAACGTATCCTAATCTATCACTTTATCAATTTTTGTCAAAAACGAAAAATAAATGAAGCAAATGTAAATGAGAAACTTATACTCAAATGTAAACGGTGGTGGAAGGTAAGTTAATTATGACAATTTCCAAGGAAGGAAGGAAAATCCAAAACAGACCAACTGTAAGAAGAAGTATTGTGGCTGGCAGGTTTGGCATTATCCAATGGAACTACATACAAGAGTTGAGTTACGTTTAATACTATAAATAAGTTAAGAATAAGGCTTTGTTTGCCGTCTTTGCCAATAATATTAGAACCATCACCCCGTCTTACTCATATCCCTCTCCTTTCATGGATTTTCTCTTGTCTCACTCTCTTCACTCCAATCTCCTTCAACAAATCAGATCCTTCTCTTTCACTTTTTCTAAACTATATATATCTCTCTCTTAATTTTATATATGCACTACTTCTACTGATTAACTCTTTCCATTATATACGTATTAGTGTCAATGTTGCAACTTTTTTTCTTTCTTTCTAACATGCTAGATTTGATCAAAGCAAACGCTGCAGCATTTTCAACAACTTTAGACAGAATTATATCGTATAGAGAGGGATGCAAAATGTTGTGTTTGCCTGGCTCCCTGCATGCCATATAAGAGGCTTCTCAAAATGGTTGACGACCCTCTTACTTGGCGTGAAGGGAGTCAAGCAGGCAGCGTAATTGTAATTGCTCCATCATCGATCACAACACTATGGATAGACAGTATAGTACGTACTTATTATTATTTCAACTTTCAACTGCTAACACACCAACTTTCTTTTTCATCATTTATTGTTACTACCATGATTTATATGAGTTATGACCACGATGCTACACACGTTCACACCTTGTATATATAATTGGAGTATACCAATATTTCCCCTTTTTATACTTCATCTTTATCGATCGGACATATACTTATTCATACATATGTGGGTTTCACTATATCTTTCAATTTAATTCTTTAAAGAGACGTCTTATCACATTACCTTCAATGCAGGGCATGGTTAAAGACAGGGTTGGTCTGGACGTGGAAGAGACGTTGCAAAAAAAAAAATACAGCCTATCAATCTTATATACTGTCTTCATATGGTAATTATCGTAATTGTTTTTTTAGATTCATTGAATAACTAATATCTTTTTGGGGCGGATGCATGCTTCAACCTATGTAGGCTTGTGCCTGTACTAAGTTCTTAATTTCTTTTTTTATAGTAGTATAATATAGTAAAAAAATGATATTTTGATTATATAGACCACACATGTTACAAATTCTTTCTCTCTTGGCCCATACATACAATCACTTGACACAACAAGTAACAACACAACCTTTATGTTTCTAAAAATAAAAAACAATAACTTGTTATTATGAAATAAAATTATCACAAATCATTCATTGTTTTCGAGAATATCAACAATTATAAACGACAATTATGATTTATATTTCTTTTTCTGGTCAAGTAGCCTAGTGACGAAAAATTCATGTCACAGTGTCTCTACTAACTAAGATATGTTCACATGTGCTCTTTAAAAAAAAAAAAGGTTCACGGGTGCTACAAATTTATATTTAAAGTGCCTCTACTATTCTAAATTTCTGGATCCTTCACTGTTTATCATATTATAAGAGAGATACATTAATTATCCAATAAATTTTAAAAAAATAATATATACTTATAATAGTGACCGGAAAAAGTATGCCACAAGCCAACTGAGAAAGAAATTCTATTGTTAATTGCAAGAATGCAAATTATATGCAAATCAAGATTCTTTTGTGTGTGAGTATAAGTGTATTCTAAGTGTAACGTAGTTTTTTGTGTGTGTATCAAAGCAGTAGTTTTTTGTTTTTGTTTTTGTGTGTTTATCAATGTAATGTATTGTAAGTGTAACGTAGTTTTTTTTTTGCATCAGTGTAGGTAATTAAGTGTAACTTCAATTCAGAAACACCACAACATATATTTATAATTGGTTAAACACCTAATAGATTTTTTACAAGTAAAAATGAATGATCAATTACGTTCTAACTTCAATGAATTCTAAGGCCGTAAGAGTTTAATTAAGTTCCTCATCGATGGAGCAGAGAAAATAAACCGTCAGATTTAATTAATGATTGAGATTCATTAAAAACAAAAGCAAGAACATTTACATGTTATCACACACAATATTTTTCTCTTATCATCATCACCAAAAACACACAAGTGCAATTTATGCATAGAAACATCAGGATCATCAATTTGTCTAACATTTATCATCATCTATAGGAGTTTGAGAGATTTTTAGATCTAAATTTCACAGAATTTCAAACTTCACAATTTTTAGATCCATATATGTAACCGTCAAACATTGTTTTTTTTTTGTTGATCCAAAATTATAAAGGATGTTCTCGTATTGTATGTTCACCAAGTGCTGCTGCCCTGATGAAAACTCTCCGAAACCAATTGGACTCATAAATTTTATTTCCATAGCATGGTAGCAAAAACCTTGACCATCATTATATTAACTTGTTATTCTTAAACGTCTCATGAAGGATGAATAACCACTATCATAATCTGATTTAATTTTCTTGGGAATTGCTCTCTCTCTCTCTCTATCATGAAGAATTATAGAACGAGAGTTGAAGAATTGATTAGGGTCTCTGACTCAAAAACTGCTCAATGGATTTTGTCTCAAGAACAAGCTTGAGTGTGAGAATGTGTAGATGGTCTTACTTCTATTTTTAATGAATCTGAAACATTGATTAAATCTGATAGTTTATTTTTCGTGTTTCACCGCGATGAGGGACTTGATTGAACCCACATCCTAAAATCCATCTCTAACTTTGTAATTTGGAAACGCACTGATAGCATAATCTCATCCTCCCATCCCATACATATTTAAGAGTGTGCATATTTTCAAAAAAGGCATAGCTCTCAAATCTAAATTCCACACAATAAATCTAATGCCAACTCAAAAAGATAAAAAGTACCTTTAAATATCCGTAAAAACTTTTTAAAAATTATCAACTGACGTATTTCTACTCCAAAACAATTTTTTTGTAAGGATATATACTCCAAAACAATTTTGGTAATAAGTATGAATCATAAAAATTCAAAATTTTAAGAAAAGTAGGATATAGAGATTATAACCAAAACATAATTAAAAGGATGGAAATTGCTAGTTATCCGGACATATATATAACCTTGCAAAAATTTCACGAGACTATTTTTATTAAACTAGTGTATTTTACTGGCATTGTTTAGGGTGGAGATAGGGTCGTTCCGATAAAATTAAAAGTCATATTCAAATAATAAAAAGGACTCCAAATAGAAAAAGAAGATTTTGTAAGCAATAATAACCATCTATTTAAGATGTAAATGACATATAAAATAGTCATTCTTATAAATTAAGTAAAAGTAAGTTTGTATGAAAGGAACTAACTAACTTGTGTTGAACTTCGCTAGCCATAATTTTTTAATATTAAAAATTGAGCTCACAAAGTTTGCTAAAAAAATTAATTTGGGTTCCTAATAAAAAGAAATTTCAAAAACTTAAAAAGAATCATCACTTTGTATAGTGTAAAATGAGTCTTAAGTATATTGGTTATTGTTGCTAAAAAAAATGTCTTTGCTATCTAAATAGTGACAAACTAGTATTAATATCGGGAAAAAATAGTAGCAAATTAATACTAGCATGCATGATTAAACTTAAAACAATAGAAAAAATGTTAATTATTTAACGGAATTAATTTGTGTTGTTAATTGAAACAAATGACAAAAAATTCAAGTTATATAGTAGTTTTCCACATTCATATATAACTCTGAAATGTATATTAAATTGTAAATTTGATAAAAAAAATTGTAATGGTCCAATAATTATGTTTGTAATTGAAACTTTTATATTTGGTTTAAATTCACACAAATGTTTAGGATAGAACCTCAAGACCAAAGACCCAATTGCATTCTATTTTACTACCAAGCTATTTTTTTTTTGACAAAATTTTACTACCAAGCTATTGCAAAATGTTTATTGATTTTTTATATTTTATTATATATACTTACCACTTTTAGATGCTATATTAAAAAAATTTGGGATCCTAAAGTTACAAGATCCAGCGTCATAGCTCACTTTGCACTTGCTAAAGGTTGGATCTGGGTAGACATATATAAGAATATTGTTTGTGTTTTGTATTACTTTATTAAAAATTGATATATGTCATAAATAATAAAATAAAAGAACGATCAATATTATAACTCATAATTCCTCCGGTCGTTTTTATAAGAAACAAAAATGACAATTTTGTGGATCCTTTTTATAAAAATCGTTGACCAATTTTCAAATGTATTTGAAACTAAATTTCATTTATACCCTTATTTATTATGAGAGAGATTAATAAAAAACAAGTTGGTAGAATCAAGAGTAATTAATTTAGGAATATTTATGGAAAAGAAATTAAATGTAGAGGTGTTTTAAATGAAGATAACTATTTTCAATATATTTTCTTGGTCTTGATGATTTATGTCTTTTGTTTCTTGTAAAAAGGATCGAAAGAAAGAAGTAGTTTATTAAGTGAATTATATTAAAGTATGTGTAGAGGTTCAAGTTCAAAAGTGAATTCAACTGGAAAAAAAAAATAGAATTTTTGAATAAGAGATGATAGATTTGGATTCTCTTCCATTAAAAAAATTAAAAGTTTTGTGTATTTTGAATGTTGACACGCGTGTTGTAAGTAGAAGAAGACGTGGATGAAATGTAAAAGATGCATGTGATGTGATGTCAAACACATGGAGCAAGTGAAAGTCTTTGTTGAAATTGAAGAAGACACAGAGAAACGAAATGAAAACATAAACGACATGGATTCTTGTTCAGAACTGGAAGATGTAACAAATTTATTCGAACACATTAAACTAAAAGATCTTCCTCATCTCAACCACTACATCTCCAACCTCAAAACCTTCCCAAGTCCACTTGATCAAAACCCTTACTTCCACACCCCCCAACTCCAACACTTCTACATCACCCTTAACGACCTCGTTTTCTCTCACTCCACACGCTTCGCTTATCGCAGCGCCGGTCCTCGCAACAACGTCTTCTTCAATCCTTCCGATGTAAGAGCTGCTATTGTAACATGCGGTGGTCTCTGTCCTGGACTCAACACCGTTATTCGAGAGCTTGTTGTTGGTCTTTGGGATCTCTACGGGGTTCGACATATTTTCGGTATCACTGCTGGTTACAGAGGCTTTTATTCTTCTACTCAACCGCTTCAGCTTAACCCTAATATTGTTCACCATTGGCATACCAAAGGTGGTACTGTTCTTCAGACTTCTAGAGGCGGTTTTGATCTATGCAAGATCGTCGATGCCATCCAAAATCAAGCCTTCAATCAGGTTTACCTGTCCTCTTTTTTCTTGTTTGTTAATTAATGTAAAGAGATATTGATAAAAGTGTTAATTATAAACTTATCTGGATCACTGTGATGTTTAAGTTAGGGTGATATATAATAACTTTGACGTTACCATTACATAGTTGAAATTCAACTGGAAATCTATTAGTATAAAGAATCTTCTCTAATTTTTTAATCTCCCTGGACGGAACAATTTAGTTGAAATTCGATTTGTTTATTATCCTTGTTTTTTGACCTTAACTGTTCATCTAAATTTTGCTATGAAAATTGATCAGTGTTGTCCTGTAAAGTTTAGCAGGAACCGTGCAATTCAGATAGCACTCCTTATGTGTTTGTTCCAAATTAAGCTGACTGGAAAATATATACAACAAATAAATATTGAAAAAAAGAAAAGAGAAACTATTGCATTCATACTTATTAATGCACTTATCCTTCTCGTCAACAGGTATACATTATAGGTGGGGATGGGACTATGCGAGGGGCTGTGAAGATATTCAATGAAATAAAGCATCGTAAACTGAATGTTGCAGTTGTTGGAATTCCTAAAACAGTGGATAATGATGTGGGAATAATCGACAGATCTTTTGGATTTCAAACAGCAGTTGAAATGGCTCAGCAAGCAATCAGTGCTGCTCATGTGGAGGCTGAGAGTGCAGTTAACGGTATAGGCCTTGTGAAGTTGATGGGTCGAAGCACAGGTCACATTGTTCTTCATGCAACACTCAGCAGCCGTGACGTTGATTGCTGCCTAATCCCTGAACTAGATTTTTACTTGGAAGGAAAAGGAGGGCTCTTTGAGTTTCTTGACCAACGACTGAAGGAAAATGGGCATGCAGTGCTTGTAGTTGCCGAGGGTGCTGGCCAGGATATAATACCAAGAACAGAGTCACAAAAGGAAGAGCGAGATGAATCTGGTAACCCAGTTTTCTTAGATGTTGGAGTGTGGTTAAAGTCAGAGCTGAAGAAGTGGTGGGACAGGGACCATCCTGGTGAGCTATTTACAGTCAAGTATATAGATCCTACATACATGATTCGCGCAGTCCATGCAAATGCTACCGATAATTTGTATTGTACACTCTTGGCACACTCTGCAATTCATGGTGTTATGGCTGGATATACTGGATTTGTTGCTGGTCCTATTAATGGCAATTATGCATACATTCCACTGGAAGATGTAGCATGTGCAAAAAACCCAGTTAATACAAAAGATCATAATTGGTCATGGGTGAGATCTGTCACCAATCAGCCTGATTTTCTAAAGAGCTAGACACGCAGTTCAGGCACTGATTGAAGTTTTCAGAGTATTCTTGGAACACAAAACTCTGAAGGTAGATCCTATTCAACGTTGATTTTCATGTTCGATCTCAGCAGGTAATGTTTAATGCTCTAATGTTCCTAGTAGGCATTGACGAGTATTGGTAAAAGATGGATGTACATAATAATAAATGATGTATGAATTTGTATCACTTGTATATAGTACTTTGTAACACAAGTTTTATGATTGTCAATAAATCAACTTCCTTAAGGCTTAAACTAATGCTAGAAGGGTTGGGACATCTGGGACCCCTAATGCGTGCCTCCTTTTCAAATTAGAAATGGAACATATAAGTTAGAAGATGTATAAGTTGAGTGAAAATGGTGTTTCTGCTATTTGTGTCCTTGTTCTTAATCCAATTTGAACATCTTTTTTCTATAAAAAAATAAATGATCTTTCATTTAGAATATTTATTTTTATAAAATCATAACATTTTGTTCAGATCACCTTATAGATTATTTTGTTTCTTTTACGACATAAATTAATAATGAACAGACAATGATTCTCCTGGATTAGTTTAAAATTTAGGTTTTGGAATATATGCAATCATGTTCTTTGTAATATGGCTCGAAACACGTAAAGATTCGAACCGTGATTAGATCTTTGGGCACACAAACGTTACTCTAGAATTTGTGAATCTGAGGAAAAATGCACATATAGTTCTAGACGTGATGTTGGTACTAGCCTCTAGGAAATGATAAGGTGTTTTTTTTTTTTAAAGTACAGAAAATGATAAGATTAAATAGACAACTAGTATTGCTTTGCGGCCTCTCATTTCATGAGTGTTAAATAAACTTTCTAAGTTTCTACATTCTAAAATTCCATGCAAAGGAGTGAAATGCTCAATTGATATTTGATTCCCTCACCTTGGTAAAGAAAGTTGAAGCTAGAGAAGATAAGGAATATAAGGATTAGAGTTGAATTGGTTTGAACAAGTGTACTGGTAATTGCTTTTGCCTTTTTGTTTTGGCCGAGCAAATTAAAATCCGCTTTAGTGCAAGTCTTTCTAATGGTGTAAGGGAATATAAAAGGATAGAAAAATGTAGAATTTCTGTGGAATCTGACAGTCAATTTTAATGTCACTCTTGTATTGATTTTATGTTTCACAAACTACATTTTTTTCAAGGTAATGTAGGGATGTCAAGCAAAGTTTTGAGTTCCTTATTTATTTATTAGTAATATTTTCAATGATTTTTATTTTGATTCTTTTACCTTAGAAATTACACATTATGTTAAAGACGTACTTAATTGCAATATTGCTGTGTCTCTTCTTCTAATGGTGCTTTTTGTAGAGAGTCTTATGGGATCATCAATGTGCTGTCAAATTTGTTTATGCGACAAATGAAATATTGCAAAAGCTGAATTAGTAGGTTTTGGTTGTTAAAAAATAGCTTGCAGTGGATGAATTTGCGTATAGTAGATAAGTTAATTGTTAGCTGATAAACTCACTCATTGAAAACGCTTGTAAAATATACAATAAATTCGTGAGAAAAAATGGTTACAAAACCTATCTATTTTGATCAAAAGAGCTTATAAACTAAACTATCAGCTATAAGTTTAAAATTGGTAAAGAGAGCCAAAATCGTTTTGTGAATGCGCAGGTGTGTAGTCCTCATCTAAATAAACGACAATAATATCATTGTGCTTGAGCATGCAGACGTCGTAGTTTTCTTACCTTTATCAAGACACATGTTTTATTTGTGGGAGCACTTTCCATTTCCAATTTGATATGTTGTTTAGTGTCTAGTGAGTGAGTCAAAAGTGTCACAATCACAATAAACAATCTGTTCTCAAGTGGACGATCTAGCTTTCATCCGCTGAAATGTTGAATTAATTAATACAATACATGTTCAATAATAAGTGGATCATGTAAAGATTAATAATTACTTTGTATTTAATCATATCATATTTTCCTTTTATAAAAACACACTTTAAAATTCTCGTCATTGCCATATACTCTTTTGCACACTATAAAATATGACATAACTTAAGAGACTTTAAACTTTAGTCTCATTCTATTATATTGAGATATATATTAAAATTCTTTTAATCTCAATAAGCATCATAATTGGATGCTTGAGTCAATTTTGTTGGAATATGCACAATAACCTCTCAGCATACAAATATATATTGTGCTTCTCTTTTACCAACATTCCATATTTTATGATGTGATAAATAATAAGTATAATGCATAACATCAATACTCCTATCGAGTATGATATTGTGTTCTTGAAGTACTTATAAATTGAGATAGTCATAAATGTTCGTTCATTATAGACATTCTAGTGGTCACATTAATCCACATTTTATTTTCTTTAAACTAAGTGTCTATGTTGATCAAATTTAGAGATTCTTGAATTTCCTGTTTTCTTATGGATTTTCATAGTCACATGTTTTTTTCTTTCTAAAACTTGAATTAATTGAATGTCGTAGAACATTTATTGATTTTGACTAAATGTAATTACACTCTCTTAATAGGCTATCTCTATATGTAATTACTATTCTTATGTCTACGTGGATACATGATAAATGAGTTTTGTACCTCATTATAATTTGATTAAGTCTATGATATGCTGGGTTAGTGGGAGTTTGTGATAGCATTTTAAATGCTGGGACCATTATTGGATTACATACTCTTAATTATATAATGTTAATTCATATTCATTATCCTTATGTGAAATGTAAGTGTTTAACGTGTATGATTTTGTTTTTCCCTATCGGATTCAATTTCTGCATTGTTAAAACTTGTGTTTCTTATGTTGTTATAATAACAAGTGCTTTTATAAATAGTTGATACTTTAATAATTGATTAAGGTTATCCAAGTGGGAGATTGTTGGGTTTTATGGATTAAACTTAATCAATAATTAAAATAATATATTATTACATCAACTATTAATTATAATTATAATATTGCACTAAATAAAAGGATCTTTATTAATGAGCTGTAATTAGAAGCGGACCGTGATGGGTTGGGCCGTTTCTCAAAGTAAGCCTGTTGAGAGGTCCCTTTCTCTACTGGTGCTTAATTGAAGAGTAAAGTAGAATGAAATTCAATTAATAAGAGTATATTAATGAAAAAATAATAAATGTTACATGCATATTCTAAAGGGATAATTATTTTTAGACAAAGAAAAAATGGTATATAGTACTACCTCCGTCCCTAAATATAGGAGCCTTTTGTAAAAATTATGGAGATTTAAGAAAGTTGGTTGTAGTATTAAATTTGTATATAATTACTATTGTTTTTACAATTTTATCCTTAAGAGAGAGAGTTAATTTATGTTTTCAACATAATATTTATTGTTGATTGAAGAAAAAAATGCAAAATAAATAAAAGTATGTTAGTAAATAAATAAATAATGTACTTGAAAATATCAAAGTAGTATTATAAAAAAGACAAAAAAATTTTTCAAAAAGATCTTATAATTACGGAGGTAGTAACGATTAAAATTAGAGGAAATATATGTTTCCAAACTGTATAACCATAAATAAATCAAAATGATATTGAACTGTCTTGAATTGAACATCTATTGAAGGCAACAATAAAAAAGACACCGTTTGCATGTGCCATAGAATCTGAGTGATGTGATGTGATGAGTGAGTGTTTGTTTTGTTAATTCCCAGCCAAAGAAAGAGGTTGAAGATTTTCAGTGGAAGAATGATGACAGAGCCTTGCAACAGGTTTGGTATGGCTATTTTGACATCGATAATGATGTTGGGTTTATGCTGGATTCCTCTATTGACAGAAGAATCGGCCATAGGAGTAAACTGGGGCACAGTTTCATTCCGCAAATTGAAGCCTTCGGTTGTGGTTGATCTCTTAAAAGAAAACAAGATCACAAAAGTGAAACTGTTTGAAGCAGAGGCTGATGTTCTTAAGGCACTCATGGGATTCCCAATGAGATGTTGTTTCTTTTGAGTTCCTCCCCTTCTGCTTCTGATTTGTGGCTTCGTCAGAACATCTCTTCTTACACTGGAAAAGGTGGTGCTGATATCAGGTCACTGTATTATTCTTCTATCTTTTCCTCTTTCAAAACCAACAACTATAAACCTAGTTTCCATTACATCTGAACGATTTTGAATAACCTGTAATTGTTCTCAAAGTTTAAATTTCGACATCTTTTAGTCCCTCAAATATCACCTCCTTTCTTTCTTGTGTTCCAATTCCAACATTTTTATGTAATTTTCTTTGTTTCAAAGAAATCAATGTAAAAGGACTGCTATATTCCGAATAATAAGGATATTTATCGAGTTAGCTCAAGTTTGAGTAAAATATCATGTATTCATGTGAAGGTACTTTTCCTTTTGAACACTTGCTTTAGTTGATCTTCTGATTTTTACTGAATAGTATCTGTATGACCAAGAATCTAATTGTTATGTTTAGTGGAAGCTCTAAATTTCATGTCTTTTTGGTCCACGTCTGATCTTTGAAACTCTTAACATGGACACCGGAGACGGCAATAACACATCGACATTGATAATAATTTGAGAAATTGGAATAACCGAATACAACTAGGTGTATCATACGCCTTCAATCAAAAGTGTTAGTTCTACGAAGCTTTTGACTTCTATCCTGCTGTACTTTGTTATCATGCTGATGAATAGTATCATACCAAGTACTACACCAACTGAACTGATCTTTTGCATTCTATATGTAATTTGAACTAAAAAATTTACTAGGCCATATATATGACTGCTTGGGCTTTTAATTGGATAATTAAATATTCTTGTCAATTATTTAAGTCTTGGTGTGAATAACTCAGATGCCTTTTGCATTTTATTTTTTGGATGTTATTGTGCCTTAGTACTTAGATAACTAGAGTTTCTGTAAGTATGTACAAGTTGATTTTCTACAAGTCTTTAAACCTTAGAGGTCTTTTTAAATTACAGGTATGTTGCCGTTGGAAATGAACCGTTTCTTAAAAGTTATAACGGTCAATTTCAGAACCTAGTCATGCCTGCAGTACTCAACCTACAACAAATCCTTAGTGAAGGCAAAGCTTGCTAGTTCAATAAAACTAGTTGTTCCATGCAATGCAGATGTCTATGAATCCTCAATTCCTTCACAAGGGATATTCCGTCCTGATCTAACCCAAATCATGACTTAGCTAGTTCAGTTCCTCAATTCAAACGGTTCCCCATTTATTGTTAATATACACCCTTTCCTCAGCCTCTACGAGGATACTGATTTCCCACAAGACTACGTGTTCTTTGAGGGAACTACTCATCCTGTCACAGATGGTTCAAATATTTATAGCAATGCATTTGATGAAAACTATGACACTTTAGTCGCAGCACCGACTAAAATTGGATATTGGAGAAATTGGTTGGCCTTCAGATGGAGCAATTGGTGCAAACATCACTGCAGCTAAAGTTTTCAATCAAGGTCTTATTAACCATGTTCTTGGTAACAACAAAGAGACACCTTTGAGACCTAATGCTCCTCCTATGGATATCTATCTGTTCAGCCTTCTTGATGAAGGAGCAAAGAGTATTCTTCCAGGTTGTTTTGAAAGACATTGGGGGATATTTTACTTTGATAGAAAAGCTAAGTATCCATTAAACCTTGTCCTTGGAAACAAGGAATTGAAGAACGCAAAGAATGTTCAGTATCTTCCGTCTAAATGGTGTGTGGTAAGTTCTAAGTCAAGTGGTTTGAGTATTAATAATGTGGCAAACTATATGAGAACTGCATGCAGTGTTGCAGATTGTACCACTCTTGATTATGGAGGTTCATGCAATGGAATTGGGGACAAAGGAAATATATCATATGCTTTTAACAGTTACTATCAACTAAAAATGCAAGACTCGAGAAACTGCAATTTTGATGGACTTGGTATGGTTACTGTTGGGAAATGCCTGCATAATTTCCCTCCTCCGTGAACTCAAAATAGGTACTTTAGTGGACACGTAAAATGACACACAACAAAATTTTAGCGTGGAAAACCTTTTCAATGTGAGTAAGGAAAAACCACGGGACCCGTAGGCCTCTTAAATCTCCACTATAATAATAATGGGAGTATAAATCTTCACCCTCAGGTGGACCTAACTATGTATCTCAATTTGTAAATGCAACTCTCACAAATTGGCTCACGACTGAGGAACTCTTTATTTTTCTCTCAACTCTCTACGAGTGAGGATTGTGTTGTGGTGTTTGCAAATGCCGTGCTCCTATTTATAGAAGGAACTAAGGCATGAGCATTTAATGTTTGGCTTCATACTTCAAACATTGCTGCACCGCAAGCTACAAGCCTATGCTATGATATCAAAGACTTTGTACACCTAGCCACACAAATTACTTTCACATATGCCAAGCATTTCAACTTCTCTGACACAAGTTGAAGTTAAGCACCGAATGGGAAAAGAGAGAAACCCATGTGCTTCTAATTGGCTGGAATTTCAACAGTTACTTCCAGAGACCCTTCAGTCGGCGACTGTCGTTTTATCGTTGGAATTACAGATAAAGCTACACGTTCATCTGGTGGATCTCAAATAGGATATAGTTGGTGGTTTCTAGTAGCATTTTCAATTATAGAAATAACTTTTTCACTTTCAATGTGATACAGAGTTTACATAAGTGAGTTTTTTCAGGGTCTCCTACTGTTATTAGGAAACATTCAAGAGCATTAGCGCAACATATGGTTCAGTGAGTCATTGTATCATATAATACAAGAGATGGTCGGTGTGTACATCAATGTATGCAATATTGTTGGCTGCAGCTGATTTAGTTGCTTAATATACGAGGTTTCCCATATAACTACATTTGTCTAAAAAATTACATTTGTTAGTAGTACTTACTTATAAATTTAAGATCTTTCCCATATAATTTATTAAATTGTCTAGTAATTTTAGAGAGAAAATATGGTGGTCATGAAAAATACCCTAAAAGATAAGAGCAAATAAAGGTCTAATGATGTTGAAAGAAATATCACTCTAGAGTCTAGACTATTCAGTAGAATTTTCAAACCGCTTACAACCAATAGCTCAACTTTCCCTTATTTCTGACCTTTCTACGGTAAGAATATTTAATTTAAGGGTTAATATGTCTTTACCCCTATAATTTGAGCGAGTTCCGGTTTACCCCCTGTAAAAAAAAAATTAGATTCCAACCTATAATTTCTGATTTCATTTTTTTTCAAAAAAAGATAAAAGAATTAAAAAATCTGAAAATTAATTTTCAATTTTTATTTTTTTTTTAAATTTTTTTTTGAAATCATTTCATATTTGATGATTATTCAGTTTTTTTTTCTTCTTTGCATGGTTAGAACTTAGAAGTATCCTACAAACAATTCAGCATAGGATATAAACAAGGAAATTTCTATGGTGAAGTCATCAAAATGATTTTTTTTAGTAAAGTTAACACTATAACATCAAAAATGTAATGAGTAACACCCCATTATTTGTACAATGACATCAAAAGTTCAGTCCTCATAGTATCATCAATTCATCAGATATATAAGATTACACTT
>Ga0315914_1002430_pt1 | contig 28541 bp, 13 predicted proteins | sample MpolenodulesMG_FD_203920 | JGI IMG/M metagenome (GOLD analysis project Ga0315914, IMG submission 203920) | Medicago polymorpha root nodule microbial communities from Los Angeles, California, United States - elongated nodules | ecosystem: Host-associated > Plants > Roots > Nodule | place: USA...
AGAACAATCCAAAGGATGATCCTCTCATATTATGGCTCACTGGTGGACCTGGTTGCTCTGCTTTGTCTGGTCTTATGCTTGAAATTGGTAATTGCAACTTTGCTTTCCAAAATTTTCACTTTTGGATGGTCTTACAATAAGCATTTGAATTTTTGTTAGTAAAAAAAAGATAGGGAAATGTTTGTGAGAATTTTTCTGTCCATGTGTCAATTCGATATGTACCGATATATTTGACTGAAGTTAGTTTTTGAAAAAAATAATATTATTTTCTATCATATAAAAAGTTATATTAACTAAATTATATTTATCAAAAGTGTATGTGAAATAAAATTTAATTTTTTTCAATTTGTTTTCTCATAATAGTTAATATTGAATTACTTTACGATAAAATGTAAAAAAAAATAGTATAATGATTATAAATAATGAAATGATTTTTTCTTTATGAAATGATCTTTTCTTAGATACAAAAGTCGACAAACAAATTTGCAATCCATAAAAATTATCGTTAATTTATTGGTTTAAAGAGAACATGTACTAAAAATCTTCAATTTACAAATGTACGGTGCAAGCTCCCAATATCAGTGGATTACGCTAATTTCCAAGTTTGATCATTCTTGTTATAATGCTCTCAGTGAAAACATTTTCTCTAAGTAACTACATGTCCCAACAAATTGAAAACAGAAACATTTTCTCAAAGTAAAGAGTAATTCTTGATATTTTCTCAATATTATTGCTCATAGACTTGTCACATATATTTTTGGTTTATATTTAATATTTTGCTATCTCTCAACTTCCTCCTCATGTACGCTAGCCTTATTAACCCCTATATGGTTGGTGAAGATTTCTAGTTATAATTCTTCTTTGTAGGAAAGACATTCAAATTAAAATTAGGAAGATCAATAGACACTGCAATGATACTAATTGAAGTGTCAATGTAAAAAAAATTACTGATGTGGTAAAATGATACTCATAGAATAATTGAAGTGTCAATGTTACAGGTCCACTTGAGTTTAAAAAGGAGGAATACAATGGGAGCCTGCCTAATCTAATCTTGAAGCCACATTCCTGGACAAAGGTTAGGGTCATAGTCCACATTTTTTGTCACCTGAGTTACAACTTTTGGCTTCAATGTATTTATCAAATTCTTTTAGATTATGTATTTATTTACTGGTATTTATAAGACTTCTTCCCTTGGTAGGTGAGTAACATTATATTTGTAGATTTGCCGGTTTCCACAGGCTTTACTTATGCCACAACAGAATCTGGTGCTAAGCGAACAGACTCAATTCTAGTTCACCAAACATATCAATTTCTAAGGAAGGTATACATTTCACAATAATCACTTTTTTCTGTTTTTAAAATTTGTTAGTACTTATGTCAATCGGTCAACCAAATAACGAAAATTATGTTATAAATAAATCTTTGTAGTGGTTGGTTGATCATCCAAAGTTTCAATCAAATGAAGTTTACATTGCTGGTGATTCATACTCTGGTATTGCTGTTCCGGTAATTGTTCAAGAAATTATACAAGGTACAAAACTCATGGCTCAATTATGTATTGCAGAAAGATTGTGTTACAATTGATTTACTGTATGTTGTAATTTTAATTAAGTTTAATTATTCACAAATTCACTTGTTTGTAGGAAATGAAAAAGGGATCGAACCATGGATAAATCTTCAGGTTAGCATTTAAAGTATCACACTCTCATGTTAGGAATGCATTTTTTCAACTAGTTCTATAAGTTGCAAATGTACATTGTATGTTTCAATAATGTGAAACATGCAATTCAATTATTTAAAACCTATAAAGCACCGACACAAGCACAAATTGTTTGATCAAACAAATTGTCCATGGCATGTAATAAAACAATCGACTACATACAATAGCTTCAAGGTTGATTATTTCATTATATAACAGCTTCCGGATCAATTATGAAATGTTATTTTCTTCAGGGATACTTGTTGGGCAATGGTGTAACAACTAGAAAGGAAAAAAACTATGCAATTCCTTTTGCTCATGGAATGGGACTCATATCTGATGAACTATACGAGGTAACTGAATTATACTTTCACAGTATCTAATTGAGTTATAGTTCCTCCATACATAGCTATACTTATATCGAAAAACCTATGAAGCACCGAGATATACGCTAACTAATTGATATCTGCGATTTTGTAGTCACTGCAAAAAAACTGTAATGGAGACTATGTAAATGCAAAGACCAGAAATGTTTTATGTTCCAAAGATATCAATTCATTCAATGAGGTATATGTTTATTTTATTTTTGTCAAATTTCACGAGTAGAATTACTAGTCACAAAAATGAACATCATTCTTCTATTTTTAACAGCTCACATCAGGACTTAATACAGCACATATTTTAGACCCGCTATGTGAGTGGCGTGACGATACTGAAAAATCTCCGAGGAGATCTCTAATTAAGAATTATTTCTCCAAGTTCCTCAATACAAATCTCAAATTGCCACCCTTAAGTTGTCGAGTAATGCTTCTTACTATATATATACCATTTGCTGCATTATAATTATAAATATATATAAAGCTCAATTTTTTTGTTAATTAACTTGATGTTTGCTTCCTTTCCACTTATAGAGTTATTCATATTTCCTTATGGGTTTCTGGGCTAATGATGATAATGTTCGCAAAGCACTGCACATACGTAAGGTATATTGTTGATACATATATGTGAAAGTTGTAATTTCTTCATGCTATCTGTATATTCATATTTCACACCTTTGTTTTCCATAAATTATTTTCCACATTCATGCGACATCGCACATAGTCCTTACATAAGAACTTGATTGCATGTGTTGCAGGGAAGTATTGGAAAATGGCATCGTTGCACATACAATATACGTCATAATGCTGATATCCCTAACAGCTATGATTATCATGTAAATCTCAGTAAAAAAGGCATTCGATCACTAATTTACAAGTCAGTAATTTTTCTCTTCATAAGAAAACACTGATGAACTAGTTTTATAATTTCTTATGGAAAATATATTTTATATTTTTAATAACAGTGGCGATCATGACATGACAATTCCATTTTTGGCAACACAAGCATGGATAAGATCTTTAAACTATTCCATTGTTGATGATTGGAGACAGTGGCATACAAATGACCAAGTTGCAGGGTATTCAAAATTTCTAATTATTATAGTCATTATATATAATAACCATGATTAATTTATGACCAAGTTGAATTAACATTTGTTTTAACTGTGTGCAAGTATAGATACACAAGGACTTACTCGAATCAGATGACATTTGCAACTGTAAAGGTACCTAAAACAAGATAAATATTAATGGTCGGTTGAGTCCACCCAATTTGTCTATAAGATTAACAATAATCACTTGTTGATTGTGGTTTAGGAAATGTCGTTTACTTTATTTTACTCTTTTTTATATAGAAATAGCTTAGTAATAAACACGTATGTGATAAGCCTTTATGCTATAAGCGTTTAATTAACTTGTTTCTCTAAAGAGGGCCATAATCATGTGTTAAAAATAATGACTAGTTTATTTACTCTACCAATGATTGATCAAAATTTCAGGGTGGAGGACACACAGCTCCAGAGTTCCAGCCTAAAGAATGTTTTGACATGTTTAGTAGGTGGATATCTAGGAGGGCTTTGTAGGAATAACCAAAAATAAACATTATCTTCTTACTTTCAAAGAAATAATTATCTCTTGGCTTGGCAGATTCCATATATGGGACATTGCTAGGTTGGTCTATGTGTGTCTTTTACTACCACAACAACAACAATAATTGTAGATTTTCTATAGATAACAACATACAGATAATAACAGGGAGGCCAATGTTTCAAATGTAAAGGGGGACCATGAATTAAACCATGGAATTGTACAAGTTCTGCTTCTTCTTCTTTTAAAGTTCAATTAGACTTGTCAATTAGGAAAAATTGTACTTTTGGCCCTTTTATTAATTTAGTTTTTCCCTTAGTCCTCTATATCTTTTTGTGTTAAGTTAATAATGTTTACACCAACGGAATTCATATTTTCTTTTATCAAACTGGTATATTAACTCTTTTATTGAAATGTAATGATATAATGTTATTTGTAGGATCCATTTTGTAAAAAAAAAAATTAAGTCTTAGATTTGAGAGATTGAATACTTATTAAAAAGTAACTTTAACAAACAACAAAATGAACGAGGTGCACATTCGAGATTGAATACTTGTTAAACAGTTATATTTTTATTTTTTTTAAAGATTCTTTTAATATTATAAACTTTTCTACAAAATTTTATTCAAAAATATGAATTCTACATATGATTTTACTTAAAAGGAGAGACAAAAAATGAAGATGAAAAACTTTTGAAGGACTAAAAGTCGAAGAATTTTTTTAAAGAAACTAAAACAAAATATTGATATATTTAAATAAATCAAAAACATATGTAACGTAAAAAAATAATCTAACTTGAGTTTATTTTCATAAACAAAAAATAATATAATTAATTGGATCTGACTATAGGTTCATGCTAAAAATGGTTCATGCTAAAAATCCTTACGCTACCATTCAAGAAATCAATTTTTATTTCTTCATAAGTTTCTAATGTCAATGATAATTAACATGTTATCGTTAATTTTATGATTTTAGTATAATGTTTGTAAAATTTTCTGTCAATATTTTAGTACTTATAAAATATCCGAAATATATATTTGGAAGGTTGCATGCAATGCAATGGTTAAAAGGTTGCATTTTCTTAACTAATTGGTATAAGTTTCTAAATAAATAGATACACTCTTAAGGCAAAATAACATAAATGAAAATTCATATTTCATGAGTCAAAGTTCTGCAAAAAAATAAATTATAAATCATTTATTCTTTTCTCAAATGCACAAGAGTATGTGAAACACCTTATTCTATAAACCGTCGGTGCATGATATATTTGGTGTGGATATGCAATGATACAAGTCAAGTATTTCAAAGTAATTTTAACTTACACTTTCACTCCATCAAGACGAAATGGGTCTGCTTTGATATCATAGTTGGACCATGAGGAAACTTCAATAAATTGAATCATCACATTGAATTAAGACGATGAATTTAACACTACGTCATCGCTTAAAATCTTAATTTATTTATATATTGTTCAACCGCAACTCTTCCATTCAAAAATGAAGTTTAACTCACAAATGATATATCTCAACACAAACTTATTTTTTTTGGTAGTGTCAACACAAACTTATAACAACATATTTAGCAACTTACATCAATCAAAAAAACATTAAATCCGAGTTAACAAATGTGTAGTCTTTTATTTAAACAAAATTCTCGATCGCCACAATTCAAACCTTTTTTTTAAGGTTACGTTTGTGAATCGTATTTAATTAATAAAAAAAATCCTTAATTTCTATCACACGAAAACAAAAACTCAGACAACCACAAATTTTCACCATGTGACAATAAAGAAGTAGTAATCAACGAACGTTGCATTTCCAACTTTTCATGTCCATTAACTATTTAACAAAAATCACATGTTTTTAAATGACTATTATTAAATTGTTTTTTTATGGATATATTTAATTTAATTTTTTATATTTCAAAATATATGGATTGTTTTAATAAGAAGTATACTTATAAAATCTAAAAATTTGTATTAATCTTATATTTAGGGACAATTGTTTTTTTTATATGATCATGTAATTAAGGACAAATGGAATAATTAATAGTAGTTGTTTGTTGACAAGACAATATTATAATAACAAGAACTAGCTAGAGTACTCTATTAAAAACTGTGGAAATTCTCATAAAGAAAAAGAGAGTGGAAGTGAACATTAAAAATGATAAAGTTTAGTTCAACTTGTGGGAGGGTTCTTCTTTCTGTTTTTCTTTTACTATCACAAATTTGCTTTCAAGTTGCAACATGTGGCTCTATAGTAAAGTTTCTTCCTGGATTCCAAGGACCCCTTCCTTTTGTTCTTGAAACCGGGTTAGTTTTACTTTAGCTATATAATTCATGGTTTTACAAGTTTTTTTTTAAAATCTATGGTATTTAAATATTTTCATATTCATATTTGTTGTTAAGGTATGTGGGAGTGGGTGAACAAGAAGATGTGCAAGTGTTCTACTATTTCACTGAATCAGAGAACAATCCAAAGGATGATCCTCTCATGTTATGGCTAACTGGTGGACCTGGTTGCTCTGCTTTGTCTGGCCTTATGCTTGAAATTGGTAAGAATTATGCTCTTCTCTAAACCCAAAGACTCGCGCTCAACTGAACTTTCTAAAATACCCATGCGTGAGTTAACTCACGTTGGTGTAAAAAAAACGTGACTTAGTTTTTATACATACGTGACTTAAGTCACGCTGAGTGAGTTGACTCACGCTGCGCTAGTTTTCAAATTCCAAAAGTGCATCATCTATTCACTTTGTTTCCTTTTTGTAAGATTTGTATGAAAAACAGAACACTCTTTTTCAATGTTTAACACAAATTTTTGAAAACATGAAATAAAGTAAAAAAAAAAGGTTCAGTTTTAAAATTAAAATAAAAACAGGAAATGAAATTTGACTAAAATTTAGTTTTGTTCGTTTTTCCTCCACTCTTGTCCATGTTTTGGTATATATGCATACTAGTCTCTAAATGAATAGAAGTTTATTCTAATCAGATTGTTTTGGAGCTGCAACTAGACATATCTTCCAGAATTGTCTTTTAATTTAATTTAATTTTTAGCCAGTCTAGTGCCAGAATGAATTCTTTAACGGTGAATGAAATTTGTGGTGTTCTGTTTCTGCTCTTTGTCTAACAAAGTATGACGCACTTTTGGAACTTGAAAAATAGCGTGAGTTAACTCACGCAGCGTGACTTAAGTCACGCATGTGTAAAAACTAAATCACATTTTTTTTAAACTTGCGAGAGTTAACTTACGCAGGGGTATTTTAGGAAGTTCAGTTGGGTGCGAGTGTTTTGTGTTAGGAGAAGAGCAGAATTCAATTGGTAATTGCAACTTAGCTTTCCAAATTTTTCACTTTTGGATAATCTTACAATAAGCATTTGAAATTGTTGTTAGTAAAAAAATGGATAGGGAAATGTTAGTGAGAATTTTTATGCACAATTCAACATATATTACATATTTTTAGATTAATAATTAAATGAGTTTTTTTTTTATAAAGAACTATTTCCTATCATATAAAAATTATAATAACTAAAAATTCTTTACTAATTTTTCTGAACTTTTATTACTTATAACGGTGAATGTTGAATATTTTTACGATATAATGTAAAAAAATAGTATAATGCATATAAACAATGAAATGATGTTTTTTTTTCGTATGAAATGATCTTTCCTAAAACACAAAAGTCTACAAATATCAAACTCTTTAATTAGTGAATGTACAAGCTCTCAATGTTAGTGGATAATGTTAGTTTTTAGGGTTTGAACTCTTACATTCTTGTTGTTATGCTCCCAGTGATCCTCAGCAACATAGCTACAATGCTAGACACTCATTGAATGATCAAATTGTAAATGTTACAGGTCCACTTGAGTTAAAAAAGGAGGAATACAATGGGAGTCTACCTAATCTGATCTTGAGGCAACATTCATGGACAAAGGTGGGGGTAATAGTCCATATTTTTTTGGTATCCGAGTTAGATTTTTCGGTTTCAATGTATTTATTTATCAAATCCTTTTAAATCATGTATTTATATACTGGTATTTATAAGAATTTTTTCTTGGTAGGTGAGTAGTATTATATTTGTAGATTTGCCGGTTTCCACAGGCTTCACTTATGCCACAACAGAATCCGGTGCTAAACGAAGCGATTCTATACTAGTTCACCAAGTTCATCAATTTCTCAGGAAGGTATACATTTCACAATAATCACTTTTTTTTTCTTTGTTTTTAAACTTTGTTTGTAGTTATGCAAATCAGTCAATAACAAAAATTATGTTATAAATAAATCTTAGTGGTTGGTTGATCATCCAAAATTTCAATCAAATGAAGTTTACATTGCTGGTGATTCATACTCTGGCATACCTATTCCTGTCATTGTTCAAGAAATTGCACAAGGTACAAAACTAATGTGTACTGCAATTCCATTATGTCACTATTGGTTTACTGTATGTTGAAGTTTTTAATCAAGTTTAAATGTTTAATTACTCACAAATTCCCTTGTTTGCAGGAAATGAAAAAGGGGTCCAACCATGGATAAATCTTCAGGTCAGCATCTTAAAGTATCACTCTCTCATGTCATGTTAGGAGTGTATTCTTTCAACTAGTTCTATAATGTGAAAAAATGCAAATCAAGTATTGAAAACCTATAGACTATAAAGCATCGACACATACACGAATGGCTTGATCAACTTAATGTTTTGATCAAACAGACTGTACATGATATGCAATAAAACAATTGACTATATACAATAGCTTCAAGATTGATTATTTCATTATATAACAGCTTCCAGATTAACATGAAATATTACTTTTCTTCAGGGATACTTGTTGGGGAATGCTGCAACAACTAGAAAGGAAAAAAACTATGCAATCCCATTTGCTCATGGAATGGGACTCATATCCGATGAACTATACGACGTAATTGATTTATAATTTCTCTGTAGCTAATTGAATTATAATTCACCCGTATATATGAAGCACTAACTGATATCTGCTACTTTGTAGTCACTGCAAAAAAATTGTAATGGTGACTACATAAATGTAGAGACAAGAAATGTTTTATGTTCTAGAGATATCAGTTCATTCGATGAGGTATATATTTTTCTTTTTATTATTGTCAAATTTCGCGGATAGAATTTCTAGTCACAAAACCGAACAACATTGTTTTCTTTTTTTCACAGGTCACATCAGGAATTAATAAAGCACATATTTTAGACCCGAATTGTGAGTGGCTTGATGATACTGAAAATTCTCCAAGGAGATCTCTAATCAATAAAGATGCCACCAATTTCCTCAACACAAATCTCAAATTGCCACTTTTAAGTTGTCGAGTAATTCTTCTTTTCCATATATTTATGCAATGCAGTGATAATCTTACTATATATATCTTGAAATAATTTGTTAACTTGATATTTTGTTTCCTTTCCACCCTTAGAGTTATCCATATTTCCTCATGGGTTATTGGGCCAATGATTATAATGTTCGCAAAGCGCTACATATTCAGAAGGTATATAATCGATACATGTATATATCAAAATTATAATTTCTACATGTTGTTTATGAAACTATACTTCTATTAACACATGACAAAATTTCACACCTCTATTTTCAATTCAAAAATTCTTCACATTCGTGCGAGATTGCAAGGAGTCTTTACTAGTTATGCAGTTATAACACAAGAACTTGGTTGCATGTGTTGCAGGGAAGTGTTGTGAAATGGCATCGGTGTACCTTTAATATACCTCATAAGAAAGATATCCCTAACAGCTATGATTATCTAGTAAATCTTAGTAGAAAAGGCATTCGTTCACTAATTTACAGGTCAATAATCTTTCTCTATATTCCAAAAGATAGCACTGCTGAACTAGTTTTATAATTTCTTATGGAAAATTGATTATATATTTACAATAACAGTGGCGATCATGACATGACAATTCCATTCTTGGCAACACAAGCATGGATAAGATCTTTGAACTATTCCATCGTTGATGATTGGAGACAGTGGCATACCGATGACCAAGTTGCAGGGTAATCAAAATTTCCGATAGTTATAGTCGTTAACTCGTTATTAAATATAACCATTATGTTTATATATGACCAAGTTGAATTAACATTTGTTTCAATTTTGTGCAAGTGTAGATACACAAGGACTTACTCCAATCAGATGACATTTGCAACTGTGAAGGTACCTTAAACAAGATAATATGAATGGTTGGTTGAGTCCACCCGGTTTGCCTTAGAAATTAACAATAAGCGCTCTTTGATTGTTGTTCAACAAATGCGGTTCATTCTCTAAGATAGCTTAAGAAAATAACTTATAACTTATGTGAAAACACTTTTACTTTATTTTATAGTATTTTTATATAGAAATATCTTATACATAAAAACTTATATGATAAATGTTGATGCTTTAAGTACTTAATTAACTTGTTTATCTAAACAAGTTCATAATCATGTATTCAGAATAATGACTAGTTTGCTTAATCTTTTATTGATTGATCAAATTTTCAGGGTGGAGGACATACAGCTCCAGAGTACCGGCCTAAAGAATGTTTTGACATGTTTAGTAGGTGGATATCTAAGAGAGCTTTGTAAAAATAACCAAAAATAAACTCTTACTTATTAAAAAGTATATAAATGTTTACGCTAATGAAGAGGGCAGTTTCTACCATCTCACATACATGCACTACTCAAAATGTAATACATAGGCATCCATCCACACAACCAATATACAATACAACTTTCAAATTTATGCAAAAACCTTGTTCAAATTAATGTTGATTTTGGTGTTGCAGTTTGAGTCAGGGGGGTTTTGTTTTGAAAGCCTAGAGCTTTTGTTTGGTATGAACTTTGTAACTTTTTACATCTCCGGTGCAATTGGTTTTGGATTTTTCAATGCATTTTTTGGTGAGGACTGCATACATGTTGGATGTTTTTACGTACGTTAGTGGTGGAGTTTAGGGAAGGATTGCATATAGAGGACATGAACAAGGTTAAAAATCTACTCAAAGAAGTGCAGAGTCTTATTTATAAAATAATCAATATTGATATCATTATTTATTTTATTATTATATCAGATTTTCTCATTAACCTTCCACAAACCCAGTCTCTCCAGGTTCGTAGTTTTCATCCAATTGAATAGCACAGAATTAATCGTCCTCCAAAATTTAGCCCAAACACTAAGCAATTACACAAACATGACATATAAGCTTTAAAAGAGAGCCAATTTTAATTTGATTTCTAATCTAATCGTCCTCCATATTTTATTCTTCGTACATTGAGTTTGTTGCTGTAATGAATGACAATTTTTATTTGATTGCAAATCATCCTCCAAGTGAAAAATAAAAGTCACTTAATTATTGTACAATAACTAATAACAAAAAGAGGACTACAAAAATCTGAACAAAAAACAACAGAAACTCAAAAATAACATGTTTGTTCTCTTTGGATACAAACACGTAGGAGATGAGATGGGTCAGATTTACGAACAAATATGCCATACAAAGGAGCCATGGAGCTCTTTTTGTTTTGCTTACTCAGAGATAGAGTGCTGGACAAGATAAAAACAACTCATTTTATTGATATTTGAATAATACATTATAATAATGTTGAAGTTTTTTAAGCTTTTTACCTAAAACTATTTCTAGGGGTAAGTTATACCAGTGACTCCGGCTGATAGGACATACCAGTAGCTTTACTGTTGGAGGGGAGACAAGGAGGAGGAAAGAGGAGGGCAAGAAGAAGAAAACAATGCCCCTGAGTCCTATTTGACCGTTCATACAATCCCTGAAAATTTCCAAAGAGGTCTGTTTCTATGAAAGGCCAATGATGAAAAACCATGGTTGTAGAAGAGGAGGAGAGGAGGAGAGGGTGAGAGAGGATGGTGTGAGAAATGGTGGGGTTTGGAAGGCTACTTATAGGGAGGGTGGGTCAAAAAACGGTTGGGAGGCCATAAATGTAGTCAAAAAACGTGGTAAAACACGTTTTCTTGACTTGACCACCGACAAAAAACGTTTGAAAAACGTTTTGCTTGTGGTACAGACCACCGGCCATGACACTGATGTAGTCTGGAAAATACAATCTGAAATGCACCTTTGTTTTCCAGAATATATTTTTCGGATTAATACGATACTGGTGAACATAGGGCGTAAGTGTATTTCGGAAAACGAAATCTGGAATACTTCAGCATAAGATACTTTTGTATGGATTACATTGCACAAAGAGTTTATGTGGTTCACAACATCCAAGGACCTCTATAAATACACCATCTCCTGTGCAAGTCTTGTACTTCGTTTTGGATTTTTCAATGCATTTTGTGGACATGAAATAATCAATATTGTTCATTTTGCAAAAAAGAAACTCTAACTTAAAGTTAATTTGAGTTTATTTACATAAAAAAAGGTTGTGAACTTGTGCCAAAAAAGGAATTAAAAGATAAAAACATGTATTGTGAAAATAAATTTGTATTCACGCACCAAGTCCACTAGTGATGGGTGTGAGGGGCGCATAGGGAAAAACTCAAGTCACATATTAAAAAAATAAGACTCTTGATAATAGATTAAAAAGACGAGACATTTCTCCCCTTAAGTTGATTTTGTAGAAATTAATTAATCTCAATTTCAACATGGGAAATATAATTAACTAAATGACATTGATAGTCATTTTAGAACTATTGATAATGGACCACAACCATATTGGCAAAGAGAAACTATTCTTTAATCGAAAGACCATGATTTGCGCTTATATGTAGACATACATGTAAGGTTAGGAATAGGTCAGGCTGACCTACAGAGGCCTATGGCCTAGACTGTTACGGCCTGGATTGTTATGGATTGACTTGACCTGACCTGTTTAGTAGAGAGATCTAGGCTTAGGCTTTTTAAAAAGTTTGTTAGTTAAATAGGCCAGACTTAGGCTTTCTGAAAAGCATGTTAAGTCTTATAGATCGGCCTATTAATATCTTTCTATTAGAAAGTGTTTTTTTATATTAAATAATTGCATAGATTAAAAATAGAAACACTTTTTTCTCTATTTATTAGTCCCATAATAGGCTTTGTTGTTATAGACTTTTAAGTAGGCTTGTTTGACCTATTTAGTAAGTCAAATAAACCATTTGATGTTCTTAATGTAAAGTATGCCTGAGAGTAGACTTTCAAGTCAGCCTAAACTTTTAAATAGGTAAGGTCAAACCAAGAAAAACAGATTATGATAAACAATAAGCTAGACTCAAGTTTGTAAAAAAAATTATAGACTAGACTTGTGTCTTTCAAAGCCTGATCTGGTATGACTTACTCTTACCTCCGCATACATGGACCTAGGAAATATAAGTGAGTAAAGATAAAAGGTGTGTCTTATTTTTTACAAAAACATTTATAAGTGTGAATTTCTCTAAGATTTTTTTACATTAGTGGATCTCTTAAAAAAGAGGGAAATGTTAGGACACTTGTTAAGAAGCCTAAAAAAGAAATTTTGTATTGGAAATTGTGCATTCATTGTATTGAAACTTGAAGAAGTAACTTTTATACACAAAATATACCAATTATTTCTATTTTTGTTAGCAAAACGTACTCACTCCATCTAACAATTATTATTATTGTCTCTTTAACATTTTTTATCTTTCTCAAAATAATTATCGCTTTACAATACCAATGTAACATTTATTATTTTTTTCCACTATTATACCCATATTTATTGAATTTCATCTAACTTAACTACTCCACTAACTACAACTAATAAGGGTATTTTAGTAAATGTAACTAATTTTACCATTAAAACTAACATAATTAATCATTTCTTTAATAATCGTGCATAAAACTTAAACGAATAGTATTGTAAGACCGATGGAGTATACATTGAAAACCTCAGCGGTCCAATTCTGACACGTCAGTTGGGGATGGGCCTCACATATTAATGCACGTCACATGATGGAAAAGAAATGTTGGTAGGTAGGTAGAATGGTTGGTTGGTGATAAATTATAGCACGACGTACCCGTTTCTTCACCCTATCATAATCATTTTTCTTAAATAAAAATCATAATGTTTTAACCAACCTATAATAATCATAATCATATTCATAATCATATTCCTCATTCATTGTGTTATTTATATGAGTTTTGTTAGAAGCCATTTATGAAGGTGTCTTTTAACAACTCGCACTTTAAGGTGTGATTTACACTTTTTAGTTATAACTTTACGAAAAGACACCTTCATAAAAATTAATTGGTGTCTTTTAACAAATGTCTATAGAATAACTTGTTAAAAAACACATTCATAAAATGTGTCTTCTAGCAAACTTATATATATATAATGTCTTGGTTAATATATTGTATCGAAAACAAAATTATTAATTAATATCAGACTCTATCTAATATCCATTTGTATATTATATATAATATAACTAAATTAAAATTAGGGTTAAATAAGTAAATAGTCTTCTTAAATATATCAACATTTGATTTTAGTCCCTTTAAAATATTTTTTAGGCTTTTTTAGTCCTTCCAAAAAAATTTATACATAAAATTAGTCCTTGCTTTTTAGTCAACTCATGTCTAACGTTCATATTTTTTAATAAATTTTTTCATAAATAGGTAGAAAATTATGACTATTTTCTACAAAAATTAGAATTTTTTTTTATCAAAAAAAGAATTTAATATAAATTTTATCACGGAAAACATAAAAACTCATATTTAATTTATGTTTTGTTAAAAATTTCTAATTGTTAATTAACTTTTGAGTAAGAGGACCCCTAAAAAATCTTTTAAGTAGAATCAATACATATTCCGTATGGTTTTATTTATAAAATACATCAATTTTTGTCGACTCAAATCAGTGATGAATTCAAAAACATATTATATGGGGGCCAAAATGAAAAACAATAGACTATAAACTTTTTTTTTGGTATAATTTTTTTTTTTGAAGAGTCTAAAATGAAATATATTACCACAAAAAGTGTCGGTCAGCACAAAGAGTGTTTAGGAAGATATCAAAGATCCAAGATACAATTCAAAGTAGAGATTAAAAAAAAAAGCCAACAAAGAGCAAAGAGAAAAAAAAAATTAAGTTACAGCAGTGAGGCACATCAAAGGATTTTGCCTCCAAACATTACAGTGAAAATTGAAGGAAACAAACTTTGATTTAAACCACAAAAAACTAGAAGTTCAACCTGCTCACAGATTGAATGAATTGACTCCTTCCTTGTGTTGGAAAATACATATGTTTCTCTCTTTTCAAATAACATAAACAATTGTTAGTCATATCATCTTGAGAGCTAAACACGAATTTTAAGAACCACCTCCCAACCCACAAGAGTGACGAAGATGCATTAAAAGATTCGAAGATGTTGCCAAAAATATATCAAGTCAATCGCAAATCAAATACCAAATATTACCATAAAAAACACAAGAAACAAACATATGATTTTTATCCTCAATACACCCATATCCTCTTGTGCAGAGTTGATCGTTAATGAAAAGCATTTGACGTCATAGTCTTCACATACATGGTATAAACTAATATTTCTAAAGATTTGAACCACATTTATGAATATTTATCTCTTTCAAACTTAATTTTTCCTTTTTGTTTTGTTTATACATTTCCTCCATCAAAGATAATTCTATTTGAGACTCTATCAAATACTAAATACAAACACATCTCTTAGCATAAATTTGATTGCATGTGTGTTGATAATCTTATAATAATTTTATATAATGTTCTATTAATATTAATAGTTATTGCGTAAACATATATGTTAATTAGTTGTGGGAGGGAGGGGTCAGGGTCACTCCTTACCATCCGTCTTTGACCCAAATGTGTCCTATAAATAAAAGTAGAAGATGGCTTTGTTGGAAATATCTTATGTCTTTTATAACTTACTATTTTAGACCCACTGTTTTGTAGTGATGAGTATAATGAATTTTTTTTTCTTTCTTTTCTAAACCTAAGTCGTCACTGTTTTTCTTCTCTTATCTATCGAAGATGGATGATTTAGAGTCTGTTTTGACCCAAAATTATCTCTCCGAATTGTGTTTGTGTTTTTGTCGTCTTTGTACTCCGCTTGTTTTGATTTCCATCTTTTTTCGGTGTGTTTTCTAATTTTCTATCTTAGTGCGGTGTTCATTTGATTCAGATTGAAATATTAGCTTTGAGCAAGTGCAGATTCAATCAATGACTTCGACGACGTCGACATTACAGATCTGGAGACACGAGTATTTCAGAAACTTAAATATAGTCATATTTATAGGCATAAATGCTCTGCCGTTTTATACTATTAACATGTATGTTGTAAGTTTATTTGAAGATTCATCCTTTTTATTTTTAATAACTCTAAATTTGTATTGCATCAATTTACCCTATCAATTTGTAGGAATGAATATCATTTATTTTTGTCAAAAAAAAACTTACTATTTTAAACTCTTAAGGAATGTTGGCACTTGATAGCATTTCCATTATGTATATTGTGAGCTTGTGCAATCTAACGGCTGAGATTAAATAAAAAATGTTTTCGATTTCGCCCATTGCCTATATTGTTGACCTTTGTTGTAAGCTAGTACTATATATTACTTCATGACAAAAAATGGGAGCTGAGTGAGAGTGACATAACAAATAAATGGCAAAGTTTAGCAATCATGATTTCCTCTTTGGAATGGTTCCTGTTCTTCTTCTTCTTTTATTATCACATATTTGCTTTCAAGTTGCGAAATGTGGCTCCATAGTGCAGTTTCTTCCTGGATTCCAAGGACCCCTTCCTTTTGTGCTTAAAACCGGGTCAGTTTTACACTCAGCTATATAAGTTTTTAAGTTTTTTATTTTTAATGTATGGTTTTCAAATAATTTTATATTCATGTTTGTTGATTAGGTATGTTGGAGTGGGTGAACAAGAGGATGTGCAAGTGTTTTACTACTTCATTGAATCAGAGAACAATCCAAAGGATGATCCTCTCATATTATGGCTCACTGGTGGACCTGGTTGCTCTGCTTTGTCTGGTCTTATGCTTGAAATTGGTAATTGCAACTTTGCTTTCCAAAATTTTCACTTTTGGATAATCTTACAATAAGCATTTGAAATTGTCGTTAGTAAAAAAATGGATAGGGAAATGTTTGTGAGAACTTTTATGCACATGTGTCCACTCAACATATATCACATTTTATCTTTACACTAATAGTTAAATGAATTTTTTTTATAAAGAGCTATATAAAAAATTATAATAAGTAAATATTATTTTAAAAATATGTGAACAAAATAAAATTTAATTGTTTTGAATTTTTATTACTCATAATAGGGAATGTTAAAATTTTTTGACAATATAATGTAGAAAAATAACTCTCTCGGTTCTAAATTATATGACGTTTTGGATATTTCAGACATATTATGAAATGTAATTAATTTTGTATAGGAAAAAGATATTATGAGTTGTTTTACAAAATTGTTCTTAATAAATGGTATAAGAAAGATAAATTAAAGAATTGAAAGAAGAAACAATAATAAATAGTTAAGAGTATAGTAAAAAAAATAACAATAATATTTCATTGGTATTGTAAAACGACTCATAACTTAAGACAATTTTCTCTCTCCAAATGACTGATAATTTTGGACGGAGCGAGTATAATGCTTAAAAACAATTAAACGATATGTTTCGTATGAAATTATCTTTCTTAAAATATAAAGTCTACGAATAGCTCTTTGATTCGTATACTATACTAATTGCTAATCTATTGGTTTAGAGAGCAAATGTATCAAAACTCTTCAATTTATGAATGTACTAGCTCTCAATGTACGTAAATTATGTTAGTTTCTAGGGTTTGAATTCTTACATCATTGTTATTATGTTCTCCGTGATCCTCAACTCATCAACCGAGCTACGATTTACAATAAATAAAAAACAAATTGAAAATAATGTGATAGTTCCACAATTAATATTGATTGTAGAAAATGAAAACAGAACCATTTATTCAAAGGCTAATTCTTGATATTTTCTCAATACTGTTCATAGACCTTTTTCTTTGTTACTAAATGTTCATGGACTTATCACAACTTCTTTCTTCATGTAGCCTAGCCTAATTAACCCTTATATTGTTGGTGAAGATTTCTAGTTATAATTCTTCTTTGTAGGAAAGACATTCAAACTAAAATTAGGAAGATCAATAGACACTGCAATGATACTAATTGAAGTGTCAGTGTAAGGAAATTTACTGATGTGGTAAAATGATACTAATTGTAAAAGTTACAGGTCCACTTGAGTTAAAAAAGGAGGAATACAATGGGAGTCTACCTAATCTGATCTTGAGGCAACATTCATGGACAAAGGTGAGGGTTATAGTCAGGGTATTTATATACTCGTATTAGTATTTATAAGATTTGTTTTCTTGGCAGGGGAGTAGTATTATATTTGTAGATTTGCCAGTTTCCACAGGCTTCACTTATACCACAACAGAATCTGGTGCTAAACGAAGCGACTCGATACTAGTTCATCAAACTTATCAGTTTTTAAGAAAGGTATACATTTCACAATCATAACTTTTTTCTCTGTTTTTAAATTTTATTAGAACTTATGTCAATCGGTCAGCCAAATAACGCAAATTATGTTATTAATAAATCTTTGTAGTGGTTGGTTGATCATCCACAGTTTCAATCAAACGAAGTTTACATTGCTGGTGATTCATACTCTGGCATTCCTGTTCCTGTCATTGTTCAAAAAATTGCACAAGGTACAAAACTAATGTGTATTGCAATTTGCAATTCCATTATGTTACTATTAATTTATTGTATGTTGCAATTTACTATTAAGTTTAATTACTCACAATTTCCTTTGTTTGCAGGAAATGAAAAAGGGGTCCAGCCTTGGATAAATCTCCAGGTCAGCATCTTAAAGTATCACTCTCTCATGTTAGGAATGTATCCTTTCAACTAGTTCTACAAATTACAATTAAACATTGTATGTTTCAATAATGTGGAAAAATGCAAATCAAGTATTGAAAACCTATAGACTATAAAGCATCGACACATACACAAATTGCTTGATCAACTTAATGTTTTGATCAAACAGACTGTACATGATATGTAATAAAACAATTGACTATATACAATAGCGTCCAGATTAACCATGAAATATTACTTTCATCAGGGATACTTGTTGGGGAATGCTGCAACAACTATAAAGGAACAAAACTATGTTATCCCTTTTGCTCATGGAATGGGACTCATATCCGATGAACTATACGACGTAATTGATTTATAATTTCTCTGTAGCTAATTGAATTATAATTCACCCGTATATATGAAGCATTAACTGATATCTGCTACTTTGTAGTCACTGCAAAAAAATTGTAATGGAGACTACATAAATGTAGAGACAAGAAATGTTTTATGTTCTAGAGATATCAGTTCATTTGATGAGGTATACATTTTCCTATGTTTATTTTATTTTATTTTTGTCATATTTCACGAGTCGAATTTCTAGTAAAAAAATGAACACCATTTTTTTCTTTTTCTACAGGTAACATCAGGAATTAATAAAGCACATATTTTAGACCCGAGTTGTGAGTGGCTTGATGATACTGAAAATTCTCCAAGGAGATCTCTAATCAATAAAGATCCCACCAATTTCCTCAACACAAATCTCAAATTGCCACTTTTAAGCTGTCGAGTAATGCATCTTTTCCATATATTTATGCAATGCTATGCAACGATAATCTCACTATATACCTTCAAATATTTTGTCATCTTGATAATTTGTTTCCTTTCCACCCTTAGAGTTATACATATTTCCTTATGGGTTATTGGTCCAATGATGATAATGTTCGCAAAGCACTACACATACAGAAGGTATATAATCCATAAATGTATATATCGAAATTATAATTTCCTCATGTTATTTATGAAAGTATACTTCTCTTAACGCATGACAAAATTTCACGCCTCTATTTTCCATTAAAAATTCTCCACATTTGTGCGAGATTTCAAGAAGTCTTTACTAGTTATGCAGTTATAACATAAGAACTTGGTTGCATGTGTTGCAGGGAAGTGTTGCGAAATGGCATCGTTGTAGCTCTGATATACCATATATGATGGATATCCCTAACAGCTATGATTATCTTTTAAATCTCAGTAGAAAAGGAATCCGTTCACTAATTTACAGGTCAATAATCTTTCTCTATATTCCAAAAGATAGCACTGCTGAACTAGTTTTATAATTTCTTATGGAAAATTGATTTTATATTTACAATAACAGTGGCGATCATGACATGAAAGTTCCATTCTTGGCAACACAAGCATGGATAAGATCTTTAAACTATTCCATTGTTGATGATTGGAGACCGTGGCATACAAATGACCAAGTTGCAGGGTATTCAAAATTTCTAATAGTTATTGTCGTTATTATATATAATGACCATTATGGAAATATAAATGGCCAAGTTGAATTAATATTTGTTTTACTTTTGTGCAAGTGTAGATACACAAGGACTTACTCCAATCAGATGACTTTTGCAACTGTGAAGGTAATTTAAACTATGATAATATGAATGGTTCATTGAGTTCACCCGGTTTTCCTTAAAAATTAACAATAAGCACTCTTTGATTATGGTTCATTCTCTAAAGGCCGTTTCAGTGATTTTGGTGGCCTAAGGGCAAACCTACAATTTGGATACTAACTAATAAATATATATAAACATCAAACTTGATACAAAAAATTAAGCAATTTTTTTAGGCCTAATAGACCCCTAAAAAAAGAATTTGGGGCCCAAATTCCGTACTTAATTTTTGGAGCCTAGGGCGGTCGCCCTCTTCGTCCTGCTTCAGATACGGCCTTGCTAAGATAGCTTATGAAAACACTTTTACTTTCTTTTTTTTTTTGTTATAGAAATATCTTAGATGACAGGTTTATTTACTCTATCAATGATTGATCAAATTTTCAGGGTGGAGGACACACAGCTCCGGAGTACCGGCCTAAAGAATGTTTTGTCATGTTTAGTAGGTGGATATCCAAGAGAGCTTTGTAAAAATAAACCAAAAATAAACGTTTTTTTTTTTTTACGGTTACCAAAAATAAACTTATCTTCTTACTTTCAAACAAATATGTATCACTTGGATTGGCACATTCCATAACAACATTGCCAGGTTATGCGTGTCTTTTATTACAGCGAAAAGATTTGTTGATCTTCTAAAGATAATAACATAAACAGAACAGTAGGGATATCAATGTTTCAAGTGTAAAGTTAGATCATGTGTTGAGATTGGTCGCATAATTGATGATCGAAGGTTAGTCAAAAATCGTGTCCCAATTTGGAGAAATCGTAGCACGAATTTGATTCAAATTTTTGGAGTTTATCTCGACAAAAATCGTGGTACGAAGAGGAGAAATTGTGGCAAGATTTTGTGAATAACATTAGCATTGTATAGTGTATTAACGTGAAATTGTGGCACGATGAGTTGATATCAGGGTACAATTTTCTCGAGTTTTGTGCATTATATAAGGCTCCATTCTTCATGTTTTGGGTAGGCTTCAAGAGAGAGGAACTTAGGAAAATCAAAGGAATGTTGATGTTTCAACATCAAAACATTCTAGGAAACACCATGAAAATACCAAATTAACCTCATCGGCAGGCCGATGGATGTTAACCAGCGGTAGTAAACTGCCGATGAGAATTGGGGTTAAATTTGCCATTTCATGGTGTTTCTTAGCCTTGTGCAAACAGTAAACAACAATTTTCAATCAAAGGATGTAACTTTAGGGTTGAGTGTTTTTGGTGAGGCTCTCTTGAAAGGTTCTCTTGAGTTGGAAACATCTATAAACACCTTAGGTAAGTGAAATCATTGAGTCTCTTGTTCTTGGAAAAAGATTGGGAAAAGAATAGAAATTAGGTTTTGTTCATGGAGAGTTTGTTGAAGTTAATTTCTTATAACACATTTGTATCTCTTTGTAAATAACTCATTGATAGTGGATTGGAGAGATCAATCTCTCTGCAGAGTAGGTCATTGTTGGACCGAATTGGGTAAACATTTTTTTGGTGTGTTTATTTCTCTTTTCTTTTATCCTTTGCTTGTGGTTTTGTGTTTTACACTTAGATTCTAGATTATATCTAGGTTTGTTGTTGTTGAGGTTACTTTGATATTGGTTATTACTTCCCTTTTACTCTACACTTCTAAGTTTATTGGTGATTTTGAGTCTGAATTCACAACACCATGAATTAATCAATACGATTGTAAGATTCAATTAGGAAAAATTGTATTTTTTGTCCTTGTATTATTTTATATTATTTTTTTCGATAAGTCATGTATACGTTTTTGTTATTTCAAAAAAAAAAATGTATACGTTTCTGTGTTAAGTTAATGTTTACACCAATGAATAAAATTCAGGTTTTATTTTATCAGACAGGCATATCAACTCTTTGATGTGTTTACAAAGTGGTTAATTTTTTTATTGATTTCGGGGGTTTACCCCCATATACTCCCTTTAATATAATTTACTCAAAAAAAATTATGTTTACACCAATGATGAGGGCAGTTTCTACTATATCACAATACATGCACCACTCAAGATGTAATACATAGTCATGCACACAGCCAATATGTCATATACAAATACAACTTCCAAATTTATGCAAAAACCTTGTTCATATGTCCTTTGCGTTTTTACGGTAGGGGTGGAGTTCAGGGAAGGATTGCATATACAGGACCTGAAATAATCAATATTGCTCATTTTGCTAAAAAGAAACTCTAACTTAAAGTTAATTTGAGTTTATTTACATAAAAAAAAAAGTTTGTGAACTTGTGCCAAAAAAGGAATTAAAAGATAAAATATGTATTGAGTTTAGAGATATGATACTTGTACAACGATGACCCTTCAAAAGCACTAGCAAAGGCTTGAATCCAAAACTATTGAGTTTAGAGATATGATACTTGTACAATGATGACAAATTTTCGTATGACTCTTCATATATTTACATTATATTTTTATTTTCTCTTTCTTTTTCCTTCTCTATTATTTTTGACCAATAAAAAAAAGAATAAAAAAAGTTATCACAAAAATTGTCATTAAATAGTTGTACAAAAATATCATTATTCTTGAATCTATTATCCTTTTTTTACTATTAAATTAATAATTAGAAATTGTGATGAAAAGAATATACGATTAGCCACGAACCATGTGGAAAGAGTTTAAAGTAACAACAAACAATGTTGTCATTTTTATAGCAATCTAACACTTCCTTCGTTCTTAGTGCTTCTTATTTTTTAATAAAGTTTTGAGTAAAGATCCAAATTTCTCCTTCACAAATTTTCTTTTGGCTCAATATAGTCCCGTAAAAAAAAATTCAAAATAGTCTATAACATTTTTATATTATAATCTCTTCTTTATAATGGATCATGTATTAAGCTGTCCTCCACATAAAAATATCTAAGAAACGGAGGGAATATTTGTCATGATATCAAGCCTAACAGTGGTTGTCTTCACTGTTTCACACCACATCTCAAAAGTTCAGATTTTAAAGAACACGAATCACACACTTGTCACGAAATAGTTACCTTAATTTAACTTTGACAATGATCACATGCAAGCATTTTGTTATTTGGAGACATTAAAAATGGAAGTGATAACATCAAAATTTGGCAGTGAGCATGACAAATTTATGATAACATATATTCTTATCATAAAGAAAATGTGGACATTCTCGTAAAGAAAAAAAGAGTAGAAGTGAACATTAAAAATGGAAAAGTTTAGTTCATATTATGGGAAGGAACTTCTTTTTGTTCTTCTTTTACTATCACATTTTTCATTTCAACTTGCAAAATGTGGCTTCATAGTACACTCTCTTCCTGGATTCCAAGGATCCCTTCCTTTTGTGCTTGAAACTGGGTCAGTTATACATTTAGCTATATAGTTTATGATTTTTAAGTTTCTTTAATCTATGTTATTGGTACTAAAATATTTCATATTCATGTTTCTTGATTAGGTATGTTGGAGTGGGTGAGAAAGAGAATGTGCAAGTGTTTTACTACTTCATTGAATCAGAGAAGAATCCAAAGGATGATCCTCTCATACTTTGGCTAACTGGTGGACCTGGTTGCTCTGCTTTGTCTGTCCTTATGCTTGAAATTGGTAATTGCAACTTTACTTTTGGATAGTCTTACATTAAGCATTGAGCAAACAATCATTTGGTCTCTGAATGCGAGAGGTGTCCCTAAATGTATCAAATTGACATGACATCCCTAGTACCTCATTTGTTAATTAGTAATTTATGAACTAAATTTACAAAGAAAAAAATATTTAAGGACTAAATTGACTATCTATAAAAATATTCAATGAGCAAGATGACTAATAAAAAATATCTTTGTGGATGTATTTGCAATTTTGATACACTTAGTGACTATGGTCACAACAACTCACACATTCACAGACTAAAATGATTGTTGGTTTACTTAATAAGTATGTGAAGCTCGGTTGATCCCTCGAAATATAAGCAAAGCTTAACTAAAGAAATAAGTCTTTGAACACATATAACATGTAAGTTGTGTAAAAAAAAAACATGTATACAAATTTGTTGACTTGGTAAAATGATACTCTTCGAAAAACTTAAGTGTCAATATTACACAGCCTACAATTCAGATTGATATCTAAGATTTGAGTGTTTATTTGTGATTTTGTTTACATAGCAAGTAACAAGATAGCTAGGACTGAGACTTGAGATGTTGCAGGTCCATTTGAATTTAAAAAGGAGGAATAAAATGGAAGCTTGCCTAATCTGATCCTGAGGCCACATTCATGGACAAAGGTTAGGGTTCTAGTCCACATATTATTGTTGTCCGAGTTAAATTTTTCGGCTTTATATTGTATATATTTATCAAATCCTTTTAAATGATGTACTTATTTACTGATATTTGTAATGATTTTTCTTATCAGGTGAGTAACATTATATTTGTAGATTTGCCTGCTTCCACGGGCTTTACTTATGCCACAACAGAGTCTGGCACTCAACGAAGCGACTCAATACTAGTTCAACAAGCTCTTCAATTTCTCAGGAAGGTATATACACCCAAGTTTCTATTGATTTCATTTAATAATCACTTTTTTCTTTGTTTTTAAATTTTGTTGCAGTTATATCAATCGGATAAAATAAAATGAAAACAAAGTTGTGAATAAATCTTTGTAGTGGTTGGTTGATCATCCAAAATTTCAATCAAATGAAGTTTACATTGGTGGTGATTCATATACTCTGGCATTCCTGTTCCGGTAATTGTTCAAGAAATTATACAAGGTACAAAACTCATGGCTCAATTATGCATTGCAGAATGATTATGTTGCAGTCTTGATTAAGTTTAATTACTCACTAATTAAATTGTTGGCAGGAAATGAAAAAGGTGTCAAACCATGGATAAATCTCCAGGTAAGCATCTTAAAGGATCATTCTCTCATGTTAGGAATTTTCGTTGATTAATTATACTGTTGTTTTCTTTATAAAGAGAAACGCTTGGACAATGCTTCAATGAAAAGTTGGAGAAATGTGGAGTTGTTACCAGTGAGCAATAAATCATCAACATAGACAAGAAAATATGTTGTGATGTTACCCGAGTGATAAATGAAGAAAGACGGATCACTCTTGCTTGTTTGAAACCCGTACGAGACAATGAATTCCTTTAGTGAATCATGCCAAGCACGTGGAGCTTGTCGGAGGCCGTAGATAGCTTTGTGGAGTTTGCAAACATATTCAGGATGTGAGGGATCTTTCATACCTGATGGCTGCTCCATAAACACTTCTTCATTAAGTGCACCTTGGAGGAATGCATTATTTACATCAAGTTGGTGCATTGCCCATTGATTTGAAATAGCAAGAGTGAGGATGATCTTGATCGTTTGAGGACGAACAACTGGAGCAAATGTCTCTTTAAAGTCAATTCCAGGGCATTGTGTGAAGCCCTTTGCAACAAGCCGTGCCTTATATCGAGCAATAGAGCCATCACTATTTCGTTTAATACGAAACAACCATTTGCACCCTACTATATTTTGTCCTGCCTTGGGAGGGACAAGAGAAAAGGTACCATTTCTGATTAAGGCTTCAAATTCATCTGCAATTGCTCTACGTCAATGTGCATGTTTCATGGCCTCGCGTATGTTGGACGGTTCCAAGTTCTCTGGTAGGGGATGTTTGGATGCAATGTACATCTTTTTTGGTTTAAAGATGTTGTTCTTTGATCGAGTAATAACTTGATTGGGTTCATTTATGGGAGCTGGTGCTGCAATTGGATTAGTGGTAGTAATAGTAGTAGAAACAAGAGGAGGTGCAGAGAGATCATTACCTGATTCAACATTTGAAGACATGGGAACCTCATCTTCGTGGGGCATAGCATGTGACAATGGGTGGTCATGGGTAAAAATGGGAATGGTTGTATGGAGAGGTTGGGAGATGTTGGTTGTGGTGAGTGAGGGTAATTGGTTTAAATGAGTTAGTTGGTTGTATGGGAAGATATGGTCATAAAATTTGACATGTCTGGAGGTGTAAATTTTTTTGCTAATGGGATCAAGACACAAGTAGCTATATTGAGAGTCTGCATATCCTACAAATATGCATGGTTGAGACCGAGGTTGGAGTTTATTTGTGACATATGGGCGCAGCCATGGGAAACATAGGCAGCCAAAGGAATGAAGATGAGAAACATTTGGTGTTTTCTTATGAATGGCTTGGAATGGTGATTGCATTTTGAGGATAGGGGTTGGCTGCCTGTTAATCAAATACACAGCTGTTTTAAATGCAAAAGACCAGTATTCGGGTGGTAATTTAGCCATGTGAAGTAAAGCTCTTCCTGTTTCGACTATGTGTCTGTGTCTTCTTTCAAAAGGAGCATTAAGTTCAGGTGTGTATGGAGGTGTGGTGAGATGAGAGATACCATGAGTGTTAAGAAAAGATTTTAGTTTGAGAAACTCCCCTCCATTATCTGAGTACAGTGAGATAATTTTTTTATTGAAATAATTTTCAACAAGATTTTTAAAGGTAGGAAACAAAGTGGAGACATCAGATTTATTTCTTAATGCATAGAGCCATACATATTTTGTAAAGTGATCTACAAAAACTAAATAATAAGAGAAACCATCTATAGATTTGATGTGGGAAGGACCCCATACATCAGTGTATATAAGTTCAAGTGGCTTCTTTGTTGTGATGCTAGAGACTGAAAAAGGTAATTTGTGACTCTTAACATTATTACATGATATGCAAGGTTCTAGGTGGCTCTTTATTTTGTAGGATGGAAGAAGATGTCTCATGATGCGATCAGCTGGATGCCCCAATATATGATGCCATGGTGGAAGGATGGATGTTGTTATAGTAAGTGCGAGAGGTGTGGTTGGTGGATGGGGCATGTGGTAGAGTCCATTGCTATGTCGTCCTCTTAGAATGGGCACCCTTGTCTTCAAATCCTTAATCAAAAAACAATCAGAAAAGAATTCAATGGAAATTGAGTTAGTGTCACATAAAGATGAGACAGACAGGAGTTTTTGTGAAATTTTTGGCACATGTAAAACATTTGATAGATGAAAAGAGTGATTGGGAGTGTGTAAAACGGTTTTACCAATATTAGAGATGGCGTGTCCTGTTCCATCTCCAACCACAAGTTGATCTCCACCATTGTATGGCTGAGACAGATGCAGCTGATCTAGATCATTAGTTATATGATGTGAGGCACCCGAGTCCAATATCCAATCTGAGACCCCTGGTGGCATGGCACGGGTGTGTAGGGAAGTGGCAGCGTTCCTTTTTGAAGGATGTCCATGCAACTTGTAACAAGTTTTGGCTGTATGATTAGGTCTATCACAAAATTGGCAAATTACCCGCTTTGAAGAGGTTGGTGAAGTTGATTGAGAATAAGCTGGATTGAAAACTTGCTTTCCAGTTTTGTTGTAAAACTGTTTTCCTCTTTGTGCAGTATTTGCAGTAGCAATAATGGGAGTTTCTTGCACAATCTCATCCCTCTTTAAGTAGTTTTCAAAGTCAGAGAGCAGATCATGAAGATCATCAAATCCAATGGGATTTTCTCTGGTTCTTATAGCAGCAGTGACCTCATGGTACTCATTACCGAGACCATTCAAAGTGTGGATAACAAGATCCACATCATCAAGGGGAGAGTTGATGATGGTTAATTCATCTGATAAAGCCTTGACACCATGAAGGTATTCAGAGATGGATTTCGATCCTTTTGTGGATCGAGAAAGTCTTTCTTTGAGGTGCATGATTCTTGCACGAGTTTTGCTTGCAAACATCTTAGTGAGGATGTCCCAAGCTTGTTTGGAGGTCTTAACATTGCCTAACATGGTTATGACACTAGCATCAACAGATGAGATGATAGCATGAAGGATCAATTGATCCTGTCGTTTCCAACGAGTGTAGGTTGCGTCAGTGTTTGAGGCTGGGCTTGGTTTGGTGCCATCAACATAACCTATAAGGTCATAACCTACTAGCAGCGCATTGAACTGGACATGCCAGGCAGGGAAATTGTTGCTGGTCAGTTTCAGTGATGATTGTGTGTTGAGGGCCACAACATAGTTGGCATTTGAGGTGATTGGAATTTCAGATGTGGAAGAAGGCATGGTGAATTTTCTGGATCGGTTTTATAGATTAAACCAAAACTGCTGATACCATATAAAGAATATATTATTGAATATGTTTTTCTTACTTTACAATTGATCATATACATGTATATATATTACAAGTGTGATAAATACAATTGAATTACTTGCTTGACAGATGCCTAAATGTTAGCTTTGCAGCTGTAACATGCCATAAACATATGTACGTACAACACCATGATTATTGTTATTAATGCACAAATTGACCAAATCAAATCTCATTGATTTGGATTGATATTTCATGTTTCTATATTAATTAGCTTGCGGTCCATTA
>Ga0315914_1002434_pt1 | contig 28494 bp, 29 predicted proteins | sample MpolenodulesMG_FD_203920 | JGI IMG/M metagenome (GOLD analysis project Ga0315914, IMG submission 203920) | Medicago polymorpha root nodule microbial communities from Los Angeles, California, United States - elongated nodules | ecosystem: Host-associated > Plants > Roots > Nodule | place: USA...
AAAATTGGGGAAAATAAAAATTATTGGAAAGGGAAATTTGAGTAAATGGTGACGGAAAGGGAAATTAGTGAGAATATTTCAACAAAGGGGGAGTTTCTTTGTGGTTGAGAATCCTTTCTTTGCTTTTGTGTTCATGGGATGTTCTGGTGGTTGGTTTCATTTAACAGAGAAGTAACAATGTTATCTTGCAAGGAAGGCCGGTGTATATTTGATAAATAAGTAAGGGAGGTTAATGTAAGTTTTAAAACTAGAGGGGATGTGAGTGTTATTTAAGAAGAACTTAGGGGAGGTGAATGTAATTTTCTCATAAATTTATTTCTCCAAACAAGTGTACATTACATAGAGAATCTGTTGTGAAAGTGCCTTAAAATTGAAGAAATTGGAGTTCTGATGCTGTCAACATTGGTGAGACTTTGGGTAGAATTAGACCGGAGACTTATTCTTGTAACCTATTGATATCTCTTTTGTAAAGTTACTCATCATTATTAGGGGTGTTCGCGGTGCGGTTTGATTCGGTTTTGAGGTTAAAAGTCATCGGAACCGCAAGATAAAAAAATATGCGGTTTGATTTGGTTCGGTTGACTTTAAAACTAAAATCCGAACCAAACCAAATCAAACCAAACCAATGCGGTTTGGGTTGGATTGGTTAGTGCGGTTTTTTTGAAATGATATAATTTTTTGTTTCAAACATTAAAATCAAGTTAAAAATTTAAAACACAACATATTTTTAGACATGTTTTAAATTTCATCAAACATTACAATTTAATTTTCTTTTTACAATGTTTCCAACATCATAGAGCAAGTTAAAAACATGGACAAAAAATAATCCTATTTTGTAAGAAATGCAAAAGACTAAGATTTTATCATTCTCAAAAAGTTCAAGTAACACATAAATACATTTTTGAAATAAAAAGGAAAGAAGAAACTTAACAAGGAAAAAAAAAGTCATTTTATAAAAGTTTTCATCGAGTTTATATGAGCATTGGTCTAGGTGACATATGTTTAATTAACATTTTTTTTATGTTGCGGTTTGGTTTGGTTTGGTTCGGTTGGTAAAATGAAAACCGCAAACCAAACCATGCGGTTTAGTAAGAAAATGACCCGATTACATCTGAACCAAATGTGGTTTTTTGCGGTTTTGGTTTGCGTTGGTTCAATTTGCAGTTTTTCTGTTGGGTTGGTTCGGTTTTGAACACCCCTAATCATTATAGTGAAACAGAGGGTTGTTCTCTCCCCCAGAATAGGTCAATTTGGACTGAACTGGGTAAACATATTCTTTTGTGATCTCTCTTCTTTTTCTTTCGCTGTTTTTCTACTTTTGCCTTATGTTTATAATTGTCCATACACTTTGTTTTGGTTGTTTGATTATCGCTTGATCCACACATCAAATTTGTTATTGATGTGATTTTTTCATCGAATTCGCAACAGAATCGAAAATAACAACACAGTACGACAATTTTCAGCAACCACTAAGAGATGGTGATGTCAAATTTATAACCACAGCATAAAAAAATAAAAAAAAACTATAAGTGAAGAGTTATTACATGTAACACTAATATTTTCTAAAATCAGACTATCCATAAAACACCGATACTTCAATTCATAGAAGAGTTTAGTGTCCAGCATGTGTCAGTGTTGCATTGAGTTATTCCATTTCTCGTATCATTACCGTTGTCGAAATGCCAATATCAGTGTCAAGTCTAATATACATCAGTGACAATGTTTCATACCAAAATATAAATTTTCGTATGCATTACAACTCAACAATACTGTACATTTCACATGCAGAATGTGAACAGGAGCTAAGCAATAATAATAGTAACATGATTCCTTCAAAAAATAATAGTAACATGATCATTCACCAAAATAAAAACAGTAAGTAACCAATACTCATGTACTGAAAAGTTCAATTCTGCTTAAGATCTTGAAGAGGTTGCCTCCTAGCAAATTTATTCCTGGACATCACTGACCCAACTTCTTCCTTCTTGTCAAATTTAATGTTCTCTTTATGTATCATTGGTGTAGCCTTTGATGGTGAGTCCAACTTCTTAGGATAAGCATCTTCATCTCCAGAAGCAGTTTCTATAAATCAAGATTTACAAAAATATCGATTAATTCCTACCGAAACAGTTGCTTATGCAATGTTTAAAAAGGTCTGCAACCGCAATCTGAACTGCATCAAACGTATTTAACTACATCATAAGGGTCTGTTTATTCTCATGTGTCTCGTTTACATCAACTGTTAATTTCTACCGAAACAGTTGCTTATGCAATGTTTAAAATGAACAATGAGGAAATGCATTTTGCTCGTAATTTTCTTATGCAATTTTTAAAAACAGATTGACCTCATTTTCAGAAATTTTGAAAATGTTAAAACATTGTTTGCATTGGTTTTGAAAATGTATTCATCATAGTTTGTTCGCTATTTAAAATGAACAAAAATGTAATAAAATGAAAATTAAATATTTTCATAAAGTAACCGGGGCAATGCAATTGCGACCACGACTTCGATATAAAACATGTGTTGAATAAAAATTAAAATGCATTTCCTTACTCAAAATTTAAACTTTACCTGAAGCAAAAAGTTGATGAAGGCTGAAGTTGCTTGATCCTTCATGGTTACTGATTTGATCTAGATTTTCGGTATCACCTTCAACAGTCATATTGGTGTTCTCATCAATTTTTTTCACTTGACTGTGATCAACTTCCTCCTCATCGACACCAGTTCGCATGTTTTCCTCCCGATCTGCAAATCTAATATCGTTTGGTGTCACTGAAATCTTTAGAAGATTGGCAGGTGAACCAATCATCTCCCCTGAAGCTCGACTTCTCTTCTGCGAATATGCTGACTTCACTTCCCAGGCATCTACATGTCCAGCAGCAATGCCTAAAATATAAGTGTTTCAGATGTTATAAATTAAATCCAATAAAATCAACTATAGCATTGTTTATGTCAAGGTGTAAAAGATAACAAGTAAGTTGATGTGTGGAAGAAATATTCAAAAAAATAAAGGATTAAAGGATTAAGAAATCCAAGTTAAATACTAGCATAGACACCAATGATTTTTATTGCATTCATAAATAGTTTTGAAACTTCCATATACCTGAATACGGAAGGGACCAACATTTTATCAAAGAACTATCAATAGCCATGGGATGAACATCAAGATCAGTAGTCTCCTCTTCACTTAATGGATCAGTTGGAAGAACTTGAAGTGGTGTCCTATCTGAATCTCCAAAACTAGAGGAATGAACGTCATTTAGAATATCTTCAACAGTCACATTGTCGTTATCATCAATCCTTTTCACTTCACTATGATCAACATGCTCCTCATCGACACCAATTTGCATATCTTCAACGGTAACAATGGTGTTGTCTTCAATCTTTTTCACTTCACTATGATCAACATGCTCCTCATCGACACCAATTTGCATATTTTCAACAGTCACTTTGACGTTGTCATCAATCTTTTTCACTTCATTATGATCAACATGCTCCTCATCGACACCAATTTGCATATTTTCAACATTCACAATGGCCTTGTCTTCAATCTTTTTCACTTTACTGTGATCAACTTGCTCCTCATCAACACCAATTCCATATTTTCAACAGCCACATTGATGTTGTCATCAATCATTTTCACTACACTATGATCAACTTGCCCCTCGTCGATACCAATTTCCATATTTTCCTCCACATCAAAAAAACCAATTTGTATATTTTCAGCAGTCAGATTGGTGTTGTCGTCAATCTTTTTCACTTCACTGTGATCAACTTTCCACTCATCGACACCAGTTTCCGTATTTTCCTCCACATCAAAAAATCCAATTTGTATATTTTCAACAGTCACATTGGTGTTGTTGTCAATCTTTTTCACTTCACTATGAACAACATACTCCTCATTGACACCAATTAGCAAATTTTCAACAGCCACATTGTTATTGTCGTCAGTTGTTTTCACTTCACTATGATCAACTTGCCCCTCATAGACACAAATTTCCATATTTTCCTCCACATCAAAAAATCCAATTTGTATATTTTCAACAGTCACATTGGTGTTGTCGTCAATCTTTTTCACTTCACTGTGAACAACATACTCCTCATCGACACCAATTAGCATATTTTCCTCCATATCAAAAAACCCGATTTGCATAATTTCAACAGTCACTTTGACTTTGTCGTCACTCTTTTTCACTTCATTATAATCAACTTGCTCCTCATCGACACCAATTTGCATATTTTTCACCACATCAATAAATCCGATTTCCTTCGGTGTCAATGTATTATTTGTCAGCTTGGTAGATGAACCAATCACTTCCTCTGAAACTGGACTTACATTCACCTTTTGTGAACATTCAAACTTCACTCGATTTGTATCTGCATTTGTAGTAGCAGTGCCTGAAATATTAAGGTTAGAGAGATTATATACTCATTCCTACAAAACCAAGGTTGAAAAAAGTTATGAAATCTTGCTAATATATCTGAATGCAGGAAGATGATTATTAAACACTATAATAGTGTTAACACTATCAAAATAATTGTATAAAAACAAGTACTAATTTAGTTTTCCACAGGAATTATTTGTTCCTTTATACAAATTAAACTCCTCTATGTTGAAGCTAATATATGATCATAAATTATTAGGGGAAACAAATCAATATACCTGTGACAACCATTTCATGAACATCGAGTTCACTAGTTTCTACTTCATTTGATGGATCAGTTGGCAGAACTTGAACTGGTGTCCCGTTTGAATCTTCGAAACTAGATGAGTGAACCTTATCTAGAATGTCTTCAACAGTGGCATTGCTGTTCTCATCAGTAATTTTTTCACCTGTTGATGCATCAAGGCACATTGCATTTGTAGTAGCAGTGCCTAAAATATGCAAGGTTTGAAAAAATTATAAACTCATTTGTATAAAACAACGTTAATAAGGTGAGAAATCATTCTAATATGAACAAGATGACCATAAATTAATTGGCGAAACAAATCAACTTGCCTGCGACAAAGATTTTGGGAGCATCAAGGTCACGTCTCTCGACTTCATTTAATCGATCTTTCGCACCAGATGATGTACCAAGGCATGTTGTAGCATCTTGTGATATAACACAATTATTATCATCTGATTTGTGAACTTGATCAACTGAATAGTCACTGTACTCCATTGGAGAAACATATAAACGATTCACATTCTCTATGATTGATCTCTGATGGACATCAGTATATTCACTCGACATCTCAAATCCTCGCATCATCGTATAGTTGCCAAATTGTTCTAAAACATTACCACCTTCACTTGGTGGCGATTTCATTTGAGACTCTTCACCTCGACCAGTCTTTTGTGATGATGCCGACTTTACTTCAGAGGCATCTACATCTCCAACAACAGTGCCTAAAATATAAAGGTTTGAGATAACATCATAAACTAATAAACCAATTGCAACAAAATCAACTATGGCATTCTTTATGTTGAGGTGTAAAAGATAACAAGTAAAATGATGTGTGGAAGAAATGTTAAAAGAAAAAAAAAAAAAAAAAAAAAAAAAAAACAGGTGGAATTGAAAATAGAAAGATTATTACTGCAAAAGTTTTTGTAGGAACAGTCAAAGATAAAAATTGAATAGATTACAAACTTTTGTAACATTCAAAAAGACATTCCTATACCTGAATCAATCATGTGATGAATATTAAGATCAGACTTGGCTTCACTTAGTTGACACGTAGCTTGAAATTTATTTGGTTCCTCATCTGGTAAATTTCCAGCGCCTAAATCGGTCTTCTCGTTAAAATCATTCCCTGCAACAATATCTAGAAAATTAAAAGTTCGAAATTTATTAACTCAAATTCGTTAAATAGTAATAGCAGAAAGACACACACGATACTGTTTGTTTGTCTAAATTTATTTCTTCATTTTCTCAACATTTACGACGCCGATTATTTTTTATTACCTTCATAAATAGTTAGAGATAGTAAATTATACATATCAATTATCAAAAACTATGAGTGAACTTCTAAAAACTTCCCTATACCTGAATCAACGATGTGACGAACATTAAGATCACTTGGTGTTGCTGGAGACAAGTCTTGATTGTCTTCCATTTGGTCATTATCAACCTTGTGATCAAACTTGACACCATCTAGTTCAGCACTCACACTGGTCTTCTCATTAGAATCCTTCACAGCAACAGTATCTAGAAATATAAAAGTTTGAAAATTTATAAATTATTCATTATCCTATATAAACAAAAATATATGAGGAATTGCTCAAAAGAATGAATTTGATATTATAGTTAAATTCAATTATTTGGTTAGAAATATGGTAGTGTTCCGATTTTTAGACTAACACTGAACCCATTTCTAGTAATTCCTTGTTTGGATTATTTATACATATATACATATATGTTGATCTGTCATAGCATTTTCGAAGCAATCACATTCGCAGATTGCAATCAAATTCACACCAGCCATGTTCCACCAGTAAATGAATGCATCAACTTTTTTTAGGCTAAATCCAACTTTTATACCAGCAGAAAGTTTGGTACACCAAAGTTTACTATAAGATTAGTCATTGGTCATGGATAAATTGAAAATAAAAAATTCAACATAGAAAATAAAAGCTGTTTCAATTATAGATTATCGACGACAAACTTTGAGTAAAATTCGAAAAACTTCTCTATACCTGAATTAACAGTCATGGTGCTCTCGTCAATCTTTTTCACTTCACTAGGATCAACTTGCTCCTCATTGACACCAATTGGCATGTTTTCCTCCCCATCACAAAAATCAATATCTCTCGGTGTCACTGGATTATTTAGCAGCCCGGTAGATGAACCACTCATTTTCTCTGAAGCTGGATTTGTATTCTTCTTTTGTAAAGATTCAAACTTCACTCCACGACCACTTGTAAATGCAATTTTAGTAGCAGTGCCTGAAATATCCAACGTTAGAATGATTATAAACTCATTTCTATAAAACAATGTTAAAAGGTTAAGAAATCTTGCTAATGTGTACACTATTTGACCATAAATTATTTAGTGAAACAAATCAATATACCTGTGACAACCATTTCTTGAACATCAAGAATACTAGTCCTCACTTCAGTTGGCAAAAACCGAGCTGGTGTCCCATCTGAATCTTCAAAGTTAGATAAACGAACCTCATCAAGAATATCTTCAAAAGCCACATCGGTGTTCTCATCGGTATTTTTCATTTGACTGTGATCAACTTCCTCCTTATTGACACCAATCCGCATGTTTTCCTCCCCGTCAGAAAATCCAATATCTATTGGTGTCACTGAAATGTTTAGCAGATTGGTGGATGAACCAATCATTTCCCATGAAGCTGGACTTATACTCTTCTTTTGTGAAGATTCAAACTTTGCTCCACTTGTATATGCATTTTTAGTAGTAGCAATGCCTAATACATCCAAGGGAAGAAAGATTATAAGCTTATTTGTAGAAAACAATATTAATAGGTTAAGAAATCTATCTAATAAACTCATTTTTATAAAGCAAATCAATTTACCTTTGACAACCATTTTGTGAGCATCTAGATCACCAGTCTCGGCTTCACTTGATGAATCAGTAACTTGAACTTGTTCCCCATCTGAATCTTTAAAACTAGAGGAATGAACGTCATTTAGAATATCTTCAATAGTCACATGGGCGTTGTCATCAACCTTTTTCACTTCACTATGATCAACCTGCTCCTCATCGACACCAATTAGCATATTTTCAACCGTCACAATGGCGTTGTCATCAACCTTTTTCACTTCACTATGATCAACTTGCTCGTCATCGACGCCAATTTGCATATTTTCAACAGTCACAAGGGCGTTGTCTTCAATCTTTTTCACTTCACTATGATCAACTTGCTCCTCAGGGACATCAATTTGCATATTTTTAACAGCCACGTTGTCATTGTTGTCAATCATTTGCACTTCACTATGATCAATTTTCCCCTCATCGACACCAATTTCCATATTTTCCCCCACATCAAAAAAACCAATTTGTCTATTTTCAACAGTCACATTGGTGTTGTTGTCATTCTTTTTCACTTCACTATGATAAACCTGCTCCTCATCGACGCCAACTTGCATATTTTTCTCCACATCAATAAATCCGATTTCCTTCGGCGTCACTGTATTATTTGTCAGCTTGGTCGATGAACCAATCCCTTTCTCTGAAACTGAACTTACATTCACCTTCTGTGAACATTCAAACTTCACTCCACTTGTATCTGCATTTGTAGTAGCAGTGCATGAAATATTATGGTTAGAGATATTATAAACTCATTCCTAGAAAACCAATAAAAAACCAATATACCTGTGACAACCATTTCGTGATGACCGAGATCACTAGCCTCTACTTCATTGGTTGGATCAGTAGGCAGAACTTGAAGTGGTGTCCCATCTGAATCTTCAAAACTAGACGAAAAAACCTCATCTAGATTATCTTCAACAGGCACATCGGTGTTCTCATCAGTATTTTTTGCACATGTGGACGCATCAAAGCACATTGCAGCAGCTTCAACTTGAACACAATTATTATAATCCAAATCGGCAACGTGTTCAACCAAACGGGGACTTGTACCTTCATCATTCACATTCTCCATGGTTTTTCCTTGATGATTACTGATCTGATATATTTTTTCAGTTTCAACTTTTTTAGTTTCACTTGTATCTTCCTGAACATTAGTTTTTTCACTTAATACTTCAACTTCTCTCCCAACCATATTTTCATCCTCGCTTGGTGCTGCAGGAAAGATGCGTACACCGAAAGTTGTTATAAAAACCGTCAATGATAAAATTGAAAATAAAAATCTACCAGAATATACCTAAAAGGTAGCTATAGATTGGAGATTACAAACTTCGAGTAAAATTCCAAAAAAAAATATACCTGAATCAACCTTGTGATCAGACTTGATTTCACTTGGTGGAGTAGTTAGAAATTGATGTGGTTCCTCGTCTAGTAAATGGTCAGCAACAGTATCTATAAATATAAACGTACAAAAATTTATAAACTAATTAATATTGTTATTAAAACAAAAATGAAATAAAAAACTATCATAGAAATGGCATTTTAATAGTCATAAGCCTATAGTTTTGTTATACCTGAAGCTTCCATTTGAACATCATCAACTTGCTCCTTATTAACACCAATCTGCGAGCTTCCCTCCACATCACAAAATCCAATATTTCTTGGTGTTACTGAATTAATTAGCAGCTTGGTAGATGAACCAATTATATCCCCTGAAGCTGGACTTATTCTCATATTTTGGGAAGACTCAAACTCCACTCCAATTGTATATACATTTGTAGTTGTTGTGCCTAAAATATCCAAGGTTTGTATAAAACAACATTAATAGGTTGAGAAATCATTCTGATATGTACAAGATGGCCATAAATTATTTGGCGACACAAATCAACTTACCTTCGACAACGATTTTGTGAGCATCAAGATCACGTCTCTCGACTTCATTTAATGGACCTTTCGCACCCAAAGATGTATCAAGGCATGTTGCAGCATCTTGTGATATAACACAATTATTATCATCTGATTTCTGAAGTTGTTCAACTGAATAGCCACTGTATTCCATTGGAGAAACGTATAAAAGATTCACATTCTCTATGATTGGTCTCTGATGGACATCAGTATATTCACTCGACATCTCAAATCCTCCCATCATCATGTAGTTGCCAAATTGTTCTAAAACATTTCCACCTTCACTTGGTGTTGCATGATGCAATTCAAGATAGTCTTCTATTTGCTCCTTATTAACACTTCCAACATTATCATTTCTTTCAGGTGGCGATTTCATTTTGGACTCGCCTCCACCTTGACCCGTCATTTGCGAAGATGCTGGGCTTTTAATGCTACTTGAATTTAGAGCTTCATTTTTACACTTGGCAGTTTCACAGTCATCTTCAAGGTCAAACTCTACTTCCAACAACTTTTTACCAAATTCTGCTGACGCAGCCAGTTGAAGATCCTCAACATCTGAGTATTTACCACTTGGTGAATGACCCTCATATCGATGATTTTCCATAGACACGATGATTTTCTCATCAGTATCCTCAGCAGCAATGGATTTTTCACGGGTGCAAAAGACATCAACTGCAAATCCACAATTTCCGAGAGTAGTCTCCAACGTGCATAACATTATCATCAGATTCTTGAAAAGGTGAACTCGATTCCACCGGAGAAACATGTAAAAGATCAACACACTTTACGTTCGATCCAAGAGGGGTATAGATGCTACCTTGCTTTCTAGTTTCATTTCTACCGTTGCTAGTTTCAGAAACAATTTCAGGAAGATCATATTCATCATCCATGTCCTCAACTTCCTTCGCCAAATCATTAACAAGTGCGTCTGAAAGAACCTTTACTCCACTTGTATCTGCATTTTTAGGAGCAGTGCATAAAATATCACGGTTAGAGAGATTATAGATTCATTTGTATAAAACAATGTGAAAAGGTTAAGAAATATAACTAATATGTACATATGACCATAAATTATTTGGCAAAACAAATAAATATACCTGTGGCATCCATTTTGCGAACAGAAAGATCATTAGTCTCAACTTCATGTGATGGATCAACTGGCGGAAACTGAACTGATGAATCTTCAAAACTAGACGAATGAACCCCGTCTAGAATATCTTCCACAGTCAAATTGGTGTTCTCATGAATATTTTTCACACCAGTTGATGCATCAAGGCAAACTGTAGGAGCTTCCGATATAACAGAATTATTTTCATTCAATCTGTGAAGTTATTCAACCAAACAGCCACTTGATTCCTTTTGACAAACATCTTGAAGATCTATTCCGTTATCCATGTTTGCAACTTGTGCCTCTTTCAAATCATTACCCAATTCTTTTGAAACAGACTGAGTAAGATCCTCATCGTCGCTCATGTCAACTGCGCTAGGTTCTGCGTTCCAACCTTCTTCACTAGGATCAAGGTTCTCTTTATTGGCATGGATCTGCAAATTTTCTTCCAAATCATAATGTCCAATATCATCTCTGGTTGGTGTTCCCGGATTACTTGGCATAGTGGGAGAAAAATCCAAACTCCAATCATAATGGTCATCTTGCTCCTGATTAACACCAGACCGTATACCTGAATCCACCTTGTGATCAGACTTGACTTCACTTGGTTCCTCATCAAGTAAATGGATAGCAACAGTATCTATAAATATAAACGTACAAAAATTTATAAACTAATTAATATAGGTATTAAAACAAAAATGAAATACGAAACTACCATAGAAATGACATTTTAATAGTCATAAGAACATAGCTTTGTTATACCTGAAGCTTCCATTTGAACATCATCAACTTGCTCCTTATAAACATCAATCTGCAAACTTCCTTCCACATCACAAAATCCAATATTTCTTGGTGTTACTGAATTAATTAGCAGCTTGGTAGATGAACCAATTATTTCCCCTGAGGCTGGACTTATACGCGTCTTTTGTAAAGACTCAACCTTGTGATCGGACTTGACTTCACTTAGTGGAGTAATTAAAATTTGTTCTGGTTCTTCATCTAGTTTTTCTGCTTCATTGCCAACTTTTTCAGTCCCACTAGAATATTCACGAACATCGCTTTTTTCACTCAACACTTCAAATTCTTCCTCCACCATATTTTTATCTTCACCTCCTGCTGCAGGATCCAATTCCTGATAGTCTTCATTGTGCTCCTTATCGACACTCATCTGCATGCTTTTCTTCACATGCAAGGATCCAATATCATCTCCTTCGGGTTGTGCTTTAAACTTAGACTCCTCTCGGCAATGACTCATCTTTTGTGAAGATGCTGAGTTCACTTCACAAGCGTCTGCATTCCCAACAGCGGACCCTAAAATTATATACAAATTAACTCCAATAAAATCAACTACAGCACTTGTCTATATCAAAATGAAATAACAAGTAAATTGATGTGTGGAAAAAATGTTCAAAAAAATCAAGGATTAGAGGATTAAGTATTTTGCAGAATAATTAAGATTCATCACATAAAGAAATGATCAAAAGAGGCACCATTGCCGAAGTGTGTAAACAAAGATCGTGTCTCATTGTCTTGCGATTTTCGTTTCTTTTATTCTTTTATTACTAGTTTCTGTTCTAACACAAACTTTGAGTGAAATTTAAATAAAGTTCTATACCTGATTCAACCTTGTGATCAGACTTGACTTCACTTAACTGATCTGGTTCCTCCTGCAGTTTATGTTCATCACTCAGATTGGTCTTCTCGTTTGAATCATTCCCAGCAACAGTATCTATAAAGATAAAAGTTTGAAAAACATGAAACTAATAATCTTATAAAAACAAAAACAAATACAAAACTAACATAGAAATTCATTAAATAAAAATGGTATTGTTCTAGCAAAAGCTTTGATATACCTAAAGCTTCCATTTGAACATCATCAGCACCACTGTCTGAGTCCAAGTCTATAACTTCAACATTTAATTTGTCTTTATCAGCGCCTTCATTGGCTTCAACAGTAAGATCACTTGGTGTTGCTGGAGACAAGTCTTGATTGTCTTCAATTTGGTCATTATCAAACTTGTGATCAGACTTGACACCATCTAGTTCAGCACTCACACTGGTCTTCTCATTAGAATCCTTCTCAGCAATGACATCTATAGATATAAAGTTTGAAAATTTATAAATTAACTCATTCCTATAAACGAAAAAAATCAAATACAAAACTAACATAGAATTTGATATACCTGAAACTTCGATTTGAACGTCAGTATCACTATCAGAGTCCAATATTATAATTTCGACAGGTTTTTTGATTTTATCGGATTGTAACTTGCGTGACACATGATCTGTATTCTCTTCTCGCTGTATGCACAAGAAAACCAAACAAACCAACGACGAAAGAAATGAATAACTCGAGTAAAGATTACTTAGTCCTCAAGAAATAATGTATTTTTTTTTTGTTGCAAATAGTCCTCAAAATTAACAACTCATGACACATTAGCCCCTAACCAAATTTAAACAACAAAAGTAACCTAATTATAAAGTATAATATGTCCTTATTTATTAATTAGTAACTAGTATCTTTCATATACTCCCTCCGGATCTATTTTTAAGAAAATTTTGGGTCAACAAAAGGTGATGTATTTGGTTAAGAATTTGGACCAAATACATCAACTTTTGTTGACCTAAATGCCTCTTATAAATAGGACCGAAGGGAGTATTATAAAGAGTAAAATGTATATTTTGTTGGTGTAAATTAGTTTTATACTATCATCCAATAAGAATCAACTATTTTATTACATATTATAAAAAATAATCACTTTTTTTAGAAAAATAAATAAATCATCTATCAAAAATGATTTTGAAAATAAGCTACTTAAATAACTTCTCATTTTAACCAAATTTAGATTTTTTTTTCAAATTCTTATTTAAAAAAAAAATAGCAAGCTAAAAAACATAAACTTATAAGAAACAAGCTTGTTTTTTTGACAGGTTTTCTTGTAATATTCTTTTGCTAAACCACTAATATAGTTATAGTTTGGTTTCTAACAAACTAAAAGTGATTATTTAAAACATATAAAACTTGAGAAAACCATAACAAGCTGAATAAAACTTATAAAAGTGATTATTTAAAAAAATGATTTTTTATGGGTTTAGCCTAATAATTTAATCTACTTTTCTGTTTCCCAACATTGATAACTAACATATTATAAGATGAAAAACACGATTTTTACCAAACCCTATACAATCTTATCAAACAAATCAAAACTTGAGAAAAAGGGTCTCAGAAAAAGAACCTTATAAATCAAATAAAAATATGATTTTTAACAATTATAATCACCAAAAAATAGAAAAAAAACGAAAAGTTGAGAAAAAGAAGAACCTTATAAAGCAAAGAAAGTTGTTTAGCCATTTCGACATTCTTCATATTTGCAGGAATCCCATGTTTCTTACAAAAGCTTTGAAGCTTCTTTCTCTTCATTGCATAAAAATCCATCTTTTTTTTCTCACTCTGTTTTACAAGTTTTTGAAGTTTTAACGGTTCAGTTTCCCGCTATGGTTTTGGAAATGAATCAAGTGTAATAGATATTGGTTCATGTACGAATTTATAGCCACTTTAGTGAGCTTGTGAGTTGTGTCACTATTTGGGACGCTGTGTTTAGTTTTTTCTAAAAATGCTAACAACACACATTTTTCAACGCATTCTCTTTGATTGATTAAAATTCACATAGATTCATTAAAGATGACCGTTGAGATTATTAATAGCTGCACCGTCTGTTTAAAAATAACTAAATCATTTGTAAAAAATAATTGATTCATTTCATTTTACAATGTGATATTAATCATTATTTTCCAATTTTAATTAATATTACTTTTATCACTTTCTATTTAATTATATTTTATTTTATATTTATCACATATAGGTGATCGCTGATAAGTTAACTTAAATGATTGATGATTGGAGACATGTAGCTTATAAATTAATTGAAATATTTGATACAATTAACGGTTTAACTAGTTGATAAATATAAATAAATAGACATTTTTAGTTTATAATAAAAAAAAATTATCAATTAACTTTTAAATATTTAGAATTTAATATATATTATATATATTATTATTAAATTAGATTTTATTCGCTAAAAAAATCATTTTATATCTATTTTCATATATAATATACTACTTTATAAAAAATTAAATGTAAATAGTATACTCTTGTAACCAGAAAAAATTAAAATAGTATACTCAACTCATAACAGTGATCTTTGACATATAGCTTTAAAAAATAAATTAATGTGAACTTTTTTTAATACAAAAATATTTCAAAATTTATTAACACGTCGTTATATTTTTTTTTTAATAACTATTTTTTGAATGGAAAATAATTTGTTTAATTGAAAGAGTTAAACGAAATATCAAATTTGGAACAGGTACTGATGATTCAATGCAATGGTTCATCTACCGTTGGTAGAGTGGCTGCATATGCAATGTTTCATTGTTTCCGAAATATTAATTATAAATGGTAAACTTGGATTTTGCATTAAATAATAAAGGTAAATATGGAACAAAAAATTATAAGTTTTTTTGAAGAAGACAAAAAATTATAAGTTATAAATTATAAACTCAAACACTCAGTGTTTTAAAACCCGGACCGACCCGGCCGGTTGGACCGGTTAAACCGTGAACCGGAGTGTGTAGCGGTTTGGGCAGGCTACTGGATCAGATACGCAATTAGTCCGCTGGAATCCGGTGTGACCCGAACGGGCCAGTGATCGGACCGATGAATCAGTTTAACCCACCCGACCCGTTTTTCCTTTCTTTTTTTTTTAAAATAATAAATAATAAATAAAAATGAAAGGCAAGGCATATATAAAGACAAAAACTCTAGTAACACATACTCCCGACCCAAAAATGAAAAGGCAAAGCATATATAAAGACAAAAACCCTTGTGTTTATGTTTTTTGTTGACTATGTTTAGAACTTACTTGCGTTTGTAAGTCTATTATTTTTTGTTGACTATATATGTTCAAAACTTACTTGGGTTTGTAAGTCTGTTATATTTTGATTTCCAACAATGTTTAGAACATACTATGTTTTAACTTTTAAAGATGGAATCTGAACTATTGTTTAATGCATGAGCTCATTTGAATTTGAATTGGAATTAGCTTGAAATTGAATTGTGCTGCAGTTAAGAAATTAACTTGCAAAATTTTTTAATGTACAAATTTTAAATAGAAAAAAAAAATGACGGGATTTTTTATCAAAATTTCATTCGTAATGTAATTTTTTATCATAAATATATTTATATAGACCAGGTCAATAGTCATGCGGTCCGACCAGTGACCCACTGGTTCTACTAGTGACCCAGTACCTTGACTGGTTCGATCACCGGTCCGGGTTTTTAAACATTGCAAACACTAAATGAAATAGTGGTCGTAAAATAACAAATAAGCTAATGAAATAAGCTATAAACTCATGATAAAAGGATGTTGCCAAACATGTCTTTTTTTTTTGTCATACGAGCTTATCCGCTATAAGCTAGTTATATGTCTTACAAAACAGACCGTCAATGAATGCAAGCCTATACAACGCTACAACTCTTGCCTCAACAGAGAATAAAGTGGCAGGTCTTTACGAAGTGTTTGAAGCAACATTCCACAGCTAGAATGACTGCCATATGTTCAGTAAAAAGAGCATTTCCAATCCCAAGTTTTGAAGCGAACACCTTATACTTTCACCATGATTGTTTTTGAAAATTCATCAGTCCATCACTATTGCATTTTATTCAATTTTAGATGGGAGGTTTCCAAATAACTTCAACAATTCTAGGAGCCTTTTGATGATGAGTATTAACATTGAAAGCCTTCAAAATAACAAAATCAAAAATTGTTGAACCAGAAATAGATACTTGAGATGTGATCATGGCAATGATAGCATTTTTGGCTGGCCTTGAGTTATTAAATCTTTGATTGTTTCTACAGTACCAAATGATGTTGAGTATGTTCTGATCATGGCAAAGATTGAAACCTATAATAGCAGAAGTAATAACAATCTTACACCGTGGACTCCAACCTCTATCATAGGTTTCAAAGATTGAAAGTATTGAGTTGAAGTTTATGTTCTGATCTATGATAGAATATAGCCAGTTCCATATAGAAGTTGCAAAAGGACACTGCATGAACAAATGCTCATAATTTTCTACTTGCTTGCAGCACAAGTTACCATTTGAAGGCATGTAACAACCTCCGCCTGCTACATTGTCATCAGTTGGCATTTTGTGGTGAATGAGTCTCCATACCATGAAGGATTTAGAGGGAGTGATAGATACATTCCTTACTAGCTTTGTCCAAGCTTTTTGATTGCCAATAAGAGAGAAAAGTATAGGCATCGTTAAGGGACAAATCTCTTGATGTTGAGTGTTTCCAAAGTAACTGATCTTCTCTATGCTGAATTGGTAAAATGATGTGTTGAATATGCTGCAAAATCTACTTGTACTTGAATGGGAATAGTCCATTAAGAGTTCAAAATGGAATCATTGGCAGTTGAATAAAGGTTTTGATGAATGTGATGTGGAATGTTAAAGAGATTGACCAATGGTTGATCACTCCAATGTGCTGCCAAAAATTGATCATGTTACTATCACCAATCAGCCATGTTGAGTTATCAATTATGTTTTCAAATTGATTTTTGCAGCCACTCCAAATGGATGAAAAAAAATATGATACTTGGTCATGTCATTCCTTATTAAAAATTTAACGCAATGATTTTTAGAGTGTAAAAGCTCCCAGTAAAGCTCTTAATGTTCATTTATCTCGAAAATTGTCTACACACGCGGTAGACACTCCTAACTGAATAGCAACCACTCTTTTCGCCTTTTCAAGCTTTCGTATTCTGATCGATCAAAACGTCAATGTGCGCAGAGTCTTTTCAAAGAATAATCATTTATCCAAATTTACCATCTTTTGATATTTTAATAAAATCTCCAATTTAAAGTATAGGTTCTGAAATTCCTCCCTCATAACTATCTAATTACACCCCTAAAAAAACACTATCTAATTACATGTATCTTTTGGTTTAATTTGTGTCGTAATTGCATGCCATTTTTCGTTATTATATATATGGTTAAAATTTCAAGTGACTATTGCATAACAAATAACATTTATTTTATAGAAATAGGACCATTGCACTATTGTTCCCCAATCTTTGTATGTACATCTATTTGTTACCCTATACAAAATATAATCTATCCAAAATCATACATGGCAATTTGGTATTGGATGAAATGCATATTTAACGATATTAGGGTGGATCTTATATGTATTGCACTAGTAAGGGAAATAAAGGAATTGATCAGTGGTATGGTAAGAATTGCAAGAGGACAAAAGCAATGCTCCAAACCAATAGAAATTTAGATAAAGATCTTCAAAAGATAGGAACCATTACCCTCTTTTTTGGCATATATAATGTCCAACTGACCCGATTACAAGCATCGAAAACAATAACCATTCTCTTCACTTTTAGTTATAGTTTTCATTTGGTTTAAGTTCAATTGCCACTAGATTTCTACAATGGCTGCCTCAACAATGTCTCTCTCTTCTTCATCATTGGTTGGAAAGGCAATCAAGCTTAACCCCTCTACCCAAGACCTTGGTATTGGAAGGGTCACCATGAGAAAAACAACCACAAAGAAAGTTTCTTCAGGAAGTCCATGGTACGGTCCAGATCGTGTCAAGTATTTGGGTCCATTCTCCGGTGAGGCCCCATCCTACTTGACTGGTGAATTCCCTGGTGATTATGGTTGGGACACTGCTGGACTTTCTGCTGATCCAGAGACATTTGCGAAAAACCGTGAACTTGAGGTTATCCACTCTAGATGGGCCATGTTGGGAGCCCTAGGTTGTGTGTTCCCTGAGTTATTGGCGCGTAATGGCATCAAATTCGGCGAAGCTGTGTGGTTCAAGGCCGGATCCCAAATCTTTAGTGAGGGTGGTCTTGACTATTTAGGCAACCCAAGTCTTGTCCATGCACAAAGCATCCTTGCCATATGGGCCTGCCAAGTTATCTTGATGGGTGCCGTTGAGGGTTATCGTATTGCTGGTGGACCTCTTGGTGAGGTGATTGACCCACTCTATCCCGGTGGCAGCTTCGACCCATTGGGTCTTGCTGATGATCCAGAGGCTTTTGCAGAGTTGAAAGTGAAAGAGATTAAGAATGGTAGGTTAGCCATGTTTTCTATGTTTGGATTCTTCGTTCAAGCCATTGTGACCGGAAAGGGACCTTTGGAAAACCTTGCTGACCACCTCGCAGACCCAGTCAACAACAACGCTTGGGCCTTTGCTACAAACTTTGTCCCTGGAAAATGAGAAAGAAAAAAAAACAAATAACCAAAAATTATATGTGAATTTGAGGGTTAAATTGATATTGTTTTTTGAAATATCTATTTGAATGCTGAAAGAATGTGAATTACATATGATATGTTTTGTCAGTTTAGATCTTTGTTCAAACTCCTATTGTTTAAGCACTTCAGTGATCAAAGTAATTAACATTGTGATAAATGAAAAATTATAAGCACTTGGAAACTCCTATTCTTGCATACATACCATACAAATTTTTGTTATTATGCGATTCCAATAATTTTTATCATAAGCTTTATACACTTCTTTTAAGTTAACTTTCACACTTCAACGTTTTAGACTTTCAGAATCACAAAATTGTAGAAGAGGCAAGCTTACAACCACCTTAAATTATTTCCTCCAAAATTTAGAGGCTGATGCGAAAGATGCAGCACCACTATTTTATTCACAATGAAATGAGTGACGGATATAGAACAAAAGAAAACTAATCCGACGAGAATACATTATACAGGCCGTTCCTACGAATTCGGAGACTCCGTTATGTAAGTGAAACGAGGTCCGTAATAAAATAAAAATGAATTTTTTTTAAAAGAACAATGTTCTATTTAAATTTTTTAAAAGATAAATACAAGGTGGCGTATATATGAGGTACACCCAAAAGTGAAAATCATTATACATGAGGAACCTCAAACCACCGTCCAAAAAAACACTCACCTAACACTTAGTCGTAATATTGGATAAATTCTGCTCTTTACCCAAACGTTTTTGCTCATTCCCAAGTGAAAAATCCAAAATACCCTTACGTAAGTTAACTTACGCTACGTTACTTAAGTCAGTTATCAGCAACACAGTTCCTCATTTTCCAACTTCTGCAAAACACGATTTTTTTCATCCTCAAATCTGAATTTTACCATTCTTGCATCATTCAAACCAAATTTCGTCCACAATATCAAGTAAGTGATTATTATCTTACATTTTTGCATTATTTTGGTTGAAATTTTCGAATTTTTACAGAAAATTAACATTTTTAGGTTTTTAAAAAGTTTGTGTTATGACTGAGAGATGGCATCAGGAGACCAGCAGCTTCCATCTGCCTGTTGGGGAGATAACCATCACACTGGATGGTGTGGCTTGTCTGCTAGGTATCCCCGTCGCTGGACAGCTGATTCAGGAGGATGATTTTGATCCTGAACATGATGTAGAGCTGCTGGTGAATCACTTATTGTTTTCGGTGGAGGAAGCGGTGGAGCAGGTGAGTAATAATTCAGGTGCCTTTGTCACTTACACGGCCCTGAAAGAGTGTTATGAGCACATGTTGAATAGGTGTAACCATTTGCTGGGGGAGGATTTATCAAAGGAGAAGGAGGAGTAGGAGCTGAGTCGTAATAGGCCCGCCTGTGTCAAGGCGTTTTTGTTGCTCTTGCTTGGCTACACCCTTTTTGCCGGTAAGAACAGCAAAACCATTAATCTGTTGTGGATGTTTGCGATTCAGGATTTGGATGACATAGGCACGTGGTCATGGGGCGGGATGAGACTTGCTTTCTTGTATGAGCAGCTGAATCTTACCTCCAGCTCACATGTTGGCGCCGTTGGTGGTTACATGACCTTGCTTGTGGTAATATATTATTTTCTTATTTTTTTAAGTTAATCGTAAATGTATAGTTTTTTGTATGATAATTGTGTGCTGATATAAATTTTTCTTTTTGTGTTTGCAGGGATGGGTTATAGCTCACATCCGACATGTCGTTCCGAGGAAGAAATATGAAGATTACGAACGGCCTAACCCGTATGTGGGTAGATGGAAAACTAAAAGGGTGTTTGCTGATGCTGAACACTTCAGAGGCTTGTTGGATTTGATGGAGCATTGTCATGTCACCTGGAGGTCGTACGAGCCCCGACGAGACGTGACGCCTTTTCAGGAGGTGTGCTGGTACTCCGGATGGATCATGGCCGACAAACAAAAGATGGTGCGTCACTTGCCCGAGCGGGTTCTGAGGCAGTACAGATATGTTCAGATCGTTCCACGATCTCTTACTACGATTCTGCCTCTTGCCCCAACAGATGTGGTTGTTGCCTTCTTGGAGTTTGCTCTGCATGTCAGTGCCCAGCAGCAGAAGGGTGACCAGGTCCCGTACGACGAGCCTTGGAAGCATTCAGATAGGTACATTAGGTGGTTCTACCGTGTATCCCATCCTCTTATCGTCAACCCTGCTCAAGAGCCTGACATTGTCATGCTGAGACCTGTCTACCAGGATATTCTTGTTGACCAGGAGTAGGCCAAACATCCTCCTGATCCATTGCAGGTCATCAGCAGCATGAGAGACAGAGTGGAGCATGCGAAGGAGATTCCGTAGGTGGTTTCAAATCCACTCTTTTTCAGCATTTTGAAGGGCCTCCGGACCGAGTATAGCGTTTTTGACCATCAGCAGGTTCTACAGAGGAGGAGTAGGAGTCATAGTCCACCGGAGCAGTAGTAGTGTCTTATTTTATGACTTGTTTTTATGACTTTTTTGATATTTGAAGTATTTTTCCTGACATTTTGGTTGTATGATATTTACATTTGCGCGGTTGCTTCTCTTTATGACATTTGAGTTAATTTTCGTTAAAATTGTGTTTCTAAATTATGAATGAATGAATGCATGTTCTCTAAATTATGAGTTTTGGTTGAATGAATGGTTGTTCCTATGTATGAACGAACGAAGGAACGAAGCTAAACAGGGAACAAGGTAGTAGCTACTGTTTGTCTGTTCTGGTGCGCACAGAACCAGCGTGAGTTAACTCACGCTCGTGTTAACACTAGCGTGACTTAAGTTACGCTGCGTGTGTTAACTTACGTTGTCATTTGCACTAGCATGAGTTAACATGCATAGGGGTGTTTTGGTCATTTAACTTGGGAATGAGCAAAAACATTTGGGTAAAGAGCAAATCTCATATTGGATTATAATTTTTTTTTAGGCCCATGCATTGAGGAGGCCCAGCTCCATTGAGTTATGAGAATTCTGCTCTTTACCCAACAGTTTTTGCTCATTCCCAACTGAAATAATCAAAATACCCCTGCGTGAGTTAACTCACACTAGTGTAAATTTTAAAAATATCAACGTGAGTTAACTCACGTTTATTCATATGCAATTTTTTTTTCGAATTTATTGAATTCCCAATTTTAATATTTAGATGACGAAATAATAAAATAAATGCACATATACATAAATAAAAAGGAAGAAAGGAGGGAAAAAAGAGACGAATTACATTGGGGCAAAAAAATATCAACCGTTGGGAAAAATGTAATTCTGGTTCTTTTTATACCCCAGCCCCAAGAAAGAGTCTTTTTTCCCAATGCAATTTAGATTTACCCCAAGGTTGACCTCTTTGTGCCCCATAATATAAAGGGGAGAGCGTGAGGAGGAGGAGGAGGAGAGAAGGTATGGTGTGAGGAAATAGTGAGTTTTAATGGGGTATTAATAGGGAGGAATTAGTACCATAGATTTTATAAGCACCAAATGCAGTCAAAAAGGTTTAAAATAACGTGTAAAAACGAGTTCAAATCAAGGTTGAAAACTAACCAACATCCAAAAAACGTGTTCTTGAGCACATACCACCGGCCACAGTAGCGTGAGTTAACTCACGCTAGTGTTAACCTCTGCGTGAGTTAACCCACGCTATGTTGATTGTTGTCCATGCAATTTAATGCATTGTAAATGGTTTTTGCACCTTTTTTTTTTTTTTTTTTTTTTTAAGTTTTTCACCTTTTTTGACCTCATTAAGTGTTATGTTACCATAAACGACCTATAAATACCCTCCTCATCTTCGCTATTTCTCGAATAAAAAATGCGTATTAAATAAATTTGAATAAAGTTGCGTATTAAATAAATTCGAATAAAAGTTACATTACATTACATTCGGGTTGCACCTTCAAACTACAACAATTGTCTTACCTTTGAAATGGTAAATTCAAACTGGCTAAACAGCAGCTCTCAAGCATTCACCCGAAAGTTTTATTATTCCATTCAAAAGATTAAATTCTTGTTAGGCTTGGTTTAAATGATGGTATTCAAGTGTCAAAAGAATGAGGTGCATTCCATGACACTTCAATACCTTCATCTAAACCATCCTAACAAGAATTAAATCTTTTAAATGGAACAATAGAACTGTCGGGTGAAAGCTTGAGAACTGTCGTTTAACAAGTTTGAATTCACATTTCAGAGTAAGACAATTGTTGTAGTTGGAAGGTGCATTCCCTACCTAATCATGATCCCTACCTAATCATGATCTTCTGGCAGAATCAGACTGTTGATAATATCTTCAGTTAATCTCAGCAACGTTACACGAATATCGATCCATTGGAACATGTTGTGCTCCAAAAACATGCTCCTCATGTTATCGTCGTTCGTTAATTCCACCCAACTGAATGATATTCTCCCATCGTCGAGCGTTAAACGTTTATACCGAACGTATTCCACCCTCCTTGTGTCTTCGGGGTTGACTCCTTGGTTGAATTCATTCAGTTGATCCTTGATACCTCTTAACGTGACACCAAGGTGCCGAACCTTCAACCTCTGAGGTTCTCCACCGTTGAATTGTGCATGAACGTCGAACATATCGGTCGTTGCTTCAAATCTACACAATAAGAAATTAAAAACAATCAATGAAAAACTCATTCAAACATTTGATCAAACACTTGAAGTGCAAATTATACATAAACCCTAAAACTCATAACTATAACATTAACATGCAAACATCTAAACAATTAAACAATATAAGTCATTTACATGTAACATTGTATCATTTCTTGCAAAAAAAAAATCAAAATTTAAACTAAACCTTAAAACTAAAAAAATCTAATCTAAGTGTTAAAAATCTAACATAAACATGCAAACATCTAAACATCATAACAATTAAGAAGTATAAGTCATTTACATGTAACATTGTATCATTTCTTGTAAAAATAATCAAAATTTTATCAAAAAACTAAACCTACAAAATTCTAATTTAAGTGAAAAAATCTATCATACCAACATAATTTAAGTGAAAACTTACTTGTTCTTATTATTGGAGTGTTGTTTGATTTAAAGTTGAAGGAATTTCGGAGTTGGGTGATTTGAGAGATATTTGAGATTGGAAATGAAGAAATGAGGTTCTGTCTGGGCTTATAACAGCACGCAGCGTAAGTTTAAGTCACGCTAGTTCAAAATCTTTGCGTGAGTTAACTCACGCTCCTTTCGTCTGTGGCGTGAGTTAACTCACGCACCTTCAACACAACATTTGTCTCCCAACCTTCACCATTTCTCTCATTCTCTCCTTCTCACTCTCTCCTCCTCTTGCTTCTCCGATATGTCTCAGAATCAAGGTGATGTTCGGTTGAAAAATGAGAGTGATAAGAAGAAAGCAAAATCGCATGTGATATGGCACGGAATTGAATGTGATGATTCCGTAAAAAAAAGCAATTCGAAGGTGCCGGTGTACAACCAGTCAAGGCTGAGGAGGAGCGGAAGGACATGTTATTTTGGTCCTCAACCAAAAGAAAGTGCCCCAGGGACCGTCGAAGACAACCCAATTGAGTTAAGCGATGAAGGGGATAATTAAATGTAATGCCTTGTAATAAAGTAGGATGTTTTTATACATTCTTTTTCTAATGCAATGGCTTGAATAAGTTTGCTTATTAAAATTTGAATATATTCCTTTTAGATTAATATTGCTTATTAAATTTGAATTCTGCAATTTACACTAGCGTGAGTTAACTCACGCAACGTGAGTTAACCCACGCAGGGGCAATATGGTCAAATCAGTTGGGAATGAGCAAAATCTGTTGGATAAAGAGAAGAATTTTTTAGTTGTTTGGACACCCCAATGTCCGGCCCTATACATTCCTGTGGACAATAAGTTGTCATATCTTTTGGCACATCAACAAGAATTAGATCTTCGATGATGAATTTGATGAAAAGGGTAGTATTGATACAAATCTTCCTTAATTTTCATTGGGGTTAGTACACTTCATAGAGACCTTGAGGGATTTGTTGTTGCTGCTTCTCCTTGTGGTTGTCACTAAGAATAACTCTATAATATTGTAATTTTTTAGTCTATGTCATAACTTTAGAATAATTACTTTTGTTTAATTCGACGGTGCAACCTCTTGTACTTGTTAGTTGTTAACATTCAATAATAAAATAATGTTAGCGAATTTTATTCATTTTCCATATTTATCTCATACATAGGAGAGATATATTTCTTTAAGTATTTACCATTAATCGAAAAATATTTTATTGACTCAAAATGACCTTTCTTATTTAGGATAGAATGATTTTTCACACTAAATATCAATCTTGAAATGAATAAACTTAAGTCAACTATTATAAAATCCGTCAACTTTTTCATTTTGTGGAACCAAATGTACCAATGTCATGATTCTTTCACCTTTTAATTCATTCCACTCTTTGAACATAATATACCAATACTTTTTTTTAGGGAAACACGCTTGTAGCATTTCATTAATAATAAGAGTTTCAATACAATTGGGTATTTCAAAATAAACGGCGGGACTAGCTAAAGACATGACCTCTCTTGCAAGAGCATGGGCAACCACGTTGGCTTGTCACCTAACAAACTCCACCCTAGAGTTAGGAAAGAAAGTACGGAACAAAGAACGACATGAGGAAATAATGCAACCAAATTCGGACAAGTCGTTCCTGGTAGAAAGGAAAGCATTAGCTGTCAACTTAGAGTCTGTTTCAAAATCCACATTGTCAATCTGCATATCACTCAACCATTGCAACGCGGCGTGCAGCCCTAAAGCTTCACCCACATCCACCTGAACATGACACGGGTATGTCACAGTCTTAGCCAGAACAAACGTACCTTCTGCGTCGCAAACACAAATACCAATACCTATTTTGTTGACTTGCGAAGAGAAAGCCGCGTCGAGATTACATTTATATCTTCCAGCCACAGGGGGCTGCCACGTGATTCGGTGTTGTTGAGAGGTTGAGGTCGTTGCTTGTTGATGATTCGAACTAGATGCAAGAACATCCGGAGTATTAGCTAGTTTCCAATCTGCAACCATGTTGATAGCACGCTCGACAACCTGGGCGCTTGTTTATGTTTCATCATTCCACACTTTAAGGTTGCGGTGTTTCCATATGCTCCATATTGCAGATGCCAGACGTTGTGTTAATTCAACAGACAAGTTCTCTAATAGATAAAAAATAGCTTCCGTAGCTGAGTCTGTAGTAGAAATGGCGTGTTGCACAGAGCCCCAAAGACTTGTTCTGTTCCAAACCTGTAAAGCAAAAGGACAAGCAAAGACAACATGCAAAAGATCTTCGTGAGTGGAGTCACACCTAGCACAATTAGTGGGGCATGTAACGCTGTTATCCAACAAACGGACACGAGTCGGTAAACAACCACGACACATTCGCCAAATTAAATTCTTGACTTTCGGTGGGACTTTTAAATTCCAAATACTAGTCTAATACCCTGGGCGCCAGTTATAAGAGGATTCAATACGTTCTGATACACATAACCTGTATGCACTACGAACAGAATAACGTTTGTGCCTTTCCACTTTCCATATAATTTTGTCTTCGTCAACCTAAGAAATAAGTGGCGTATGGAGTATTTTGTTTGCTATATCATCACTAAAAACTTGTCGAACAACCTGTTCATTCCAGCTTTTATCGTATAAGTTCATCAAGCTATTAATAGTAAAATTATGAACGTAATGAGCACCTAGAATATCACTACCAATAAACTCGCCATTTGGCAACCATGGTTCATTAAGTATAGGTATAGTCGCGCCTGAACCTATACTCCATCTAGCACCCCCACACACAATAAATCTGGCACGCATAATACTACGCCAAACATAGCTGGGTTTGTGCCCAACAGTAGCCGTGAGATAGAAACCAGACGGGAAATAACGAGCTTTAAAAATTCGAGCAACCAGAGAGTTTGGTTCAATAATAAATTTCCATCCCTAGTTACCCAACATAGCTAAATTAAAAGCAGAGAGGTCCTTGAAACCCATACCTCCGTGAATCTTTGGCGCTGAAAGCTTCTCCCAATTCATCCAATGAATTCCCCTTTGTGTTGTTTTACCATTGCCCCACCAAAAAGAGTTCATCATCTTTTCGATGGAGTCGAGTAAGGTAGTGGGAAGTTGAAGGATACTCACCACATAAGAAGGAATGGCCTGCAAAACAGATTTTATCATTACCTCACGACCTGCTTTGGAAAGACACTTACCACTCCAGGAGTTGATTTTCTGCCAAACATGATCCTTGATATACGCGAAAGTAGCATTTCGATCTCGGCCTATCATAGAAGGTAAGCCCAAATTTTACCTGTGCCCAGCACCACTTGATAAGTTTTATTTTTTTATGTTTTTTATGCATTTTAAGTTAACTTTGATAGACAACACAATGTCATTCCCATGCACTATTAATTAATTCACGCCTGGAATTCTAGAAAATAAAATAAAAAACGGATTTTTTTAATGATAAATAAATAATTATTAATTTCGGTAGATTCACAATACAACAACACACCCTCATCACACACTTACGGTTGATGGTTTGTTGTCCTTTTATAGTTGAAGTCATTTCTTATTTTTTTGTGTCCTTTGATCGTTTAACATGTGATGGCCTTTTCCTAAACCATTAAACATAGAAATATTCCTTATCCCTTTGGTATATTGTTTAATTATTTGAGGCTTCGTTATCTTCCTCTCCAAGCTTAAGATGTTCTGAACCCATTTTAGTGCATATTAATTAGACCAATTCTGATACTTCTAAACGCTACAACTTTCTGATACGTCATAACGCTACAACTTCCTACAGCTTTCGCCTTCGGTGCTGACCAAGTCTGATATGTCGTAACGCTACAGCTCCTGATACGTCGTAACAATACAACCTTGCCTTCAGCGCTGCTTCTTTGAACATCTTCACATAACATTTCATTCAAACCAAAACTAGCAAGCATGAATTATTCCTAAAACTTGTATAAAATCGGCATCGTTATAACAGAAATAAAGGTTTCTAAAACAATAAAAGATTAATTAAGCTTAATTAAGTATAAAATAGGTTTTGCATGGACTCAAGGCTATGTCATAACTAACACTAGGGCAAATTAGGGATACAAAACCTGTTTTTTTTTAGATTTAAGACCTGTTTTTTGCCGGGGTTATATCATCGGGTGTTGTAAGTTTGAGATACGACACCTGTTTTTTATTGGGTATAAAAACAACATATTGTACCTGTTTTTTCTAATAAACTGATGTGATATATGTATTTGTAACCCCACTTTTACATTAAAATAGGTGTAAAACCGCTCATATAACACTTGTTTGAATACAAAATCAGGTGTGATAACAAATATAACACCAATTTTATCAAAAAACAGGTGTGAGAAAGCTAGTAGCAAATTAAAAAAAAATAAAAAAATTAACCTGCAGGCACCGTCAGCTACAGGTTATTCAATTCCACAATGCTTTTATTTTTATTTTTATTTTTATTTTTATTTTTATTTTTTACAGTGAATATCATTTAATGTTTCTTCAGAAACCAACATAGATATATAACTAATTATACTACAATGGTGCCTTGGGATAAATGCATACATTTTTTATTTATTTTTTTCAAAAGCAAAAAGGTAATGAA
>Ga0315914_1002436_pt1 | contig 28486 bp, 12 predicted proteins | sample MpolenodulesMG_FD_203920 | JGI IMG/M metagenome (GOLD analysis project Ga0315914, IMG submission 203920) | Medicago polymorpha root nodule microbial communities from Los Angeles, California, United States - elongated nodules | ecosystem: Host-associated > Plants > Roots > Nodule | place: USA...
TCCAATACATAGGGGGCTGTTTTGTATTTTAATTAGTTAGGGGGCCAAAATTGCAATTTTTGAAAAGATAAGGGGTCAAAAGTGCAATTAAGCCAAAAAGAAACATGAGCTACATTAGAACGAAAGAGAAAGTTGTTAGCGGCGGCTTAGGAAATATTACCAACAAATGTGATACAACAACTAATTTATATCTAGGGTTGGATACTTTGATTTGGACTTGGGCCCAATGAGTCAACTAAATGGATTAATATCTAGGATTGGATTAAAATATGAAAATTAATAAAATCTTTAGAGGTGTTTCTTGATTTATCTTCATATTTATTTTATCTATATTTATTTCTTCATTAACCGGTTCAATAACGGTTCATAACGGTTTAACCGGTTGAACTGATTGAACCATGAACCGAAGATCTCACCGGTTCAATCTCCGGTATGGCTTTAAAAACGGTGTATTTGTAGTTTAAATTTTGAATGATCGATTTTTGATTTATAATGACATAATGTGTTGTATGCAATATGATTTATATATTTTAGTTTTTTTTTTATGGTAGCCACTACAAACTTTTTTTGTCTGCCTCCGCCACTGCTTAGTTGTATCCGATTCTGTTCTACATTATTAAAATCTTCTTTATTCTCGAGACTTTGATTTTATTGGCTCGTTCCTATAATCCATTTTTTCTTCTCCCAATCCCAGTTTTTAAGTCCTAAAAACAAACATGTGATTGATGATATGCAAACCAACAAATGAGCCAATGTTTGCGAACTATTGACAAAGTTGTGTTTTTTTTGTGAGTTTCACTATGTTATTAACAATTTCGTTTGTTTTCTATGTTGTTTTGTTTAGATTTCGTTATTCCAATTTTTTTTGTTTTCATTGAGTTTGTTATTGATGGATCATTCACATTTTAGGCAAATGTTTATCTCATGTGTACTTTTCACATGAGAGAAATAAAGTGTGATCTTTCACCTTTTAAAAAAAGATGGAAACAGATGATAAATTTAAATGTGATGAACATGAATGATTAGATATCACACTTTATGTCCTCGTAAGCTTAGTTCAGTTGGTAGAGTCAATGCATAAAATATGTAAGGTTTGAGGTTTAAACCCCGGCCACCACAAAAAAAAAGAAAAAAAAGGATATCACACTTTATCTTATGTGAAAATCACACTTGAGAAAATTCTCATTCTCATGCACATATATTTCCAATTTCCATAATGGAGTATAATATTTGTGCACATTCACATATTTGATACAACTTCCATAATGGAGTGTAATATAATCTTATGTGAAAATCACACTTCAGAAAATTCTCATTCTTATGTACATATATTTCCAATTTCCATAATGGAGTATGTAGGCATCGCAATCCAACACTTTGCTTCTGCTTTCTTTTCACTGCGAGATAATCATGATGAAGAGAGAAAGGCATAACCATCAAAATATCTGGAATAATATATGGAAGTATCTTCCCACCCTTAAAATAAGTTCTAGACACTTGAGAAAGAATCTCAAGGGTTTCACAAAATTTGCGCCTCTCATTTTGTCTCTCCACAATGACACGACTGCACTGCAAGCCCTCAATTTTCACCGTAGAGTAACGTTACACACTCAAGAAATTTGAAATATGCATCATCACATAAAGTTCAGCAATTATGAGTTGATGTTGATTGTTTTATTCCACAATTTTCCTTTTCTTCTTTTCTTGTCACACATTATCTTGACTATTATCCACATAATTTTTTTTTCTTCCTAATTCTCTAAATTTAAATTTTCCAGAAATAAAGTACATGTCTATACAAGGCTTTATCTTGTGTGTCAGCGATGATGGCCGTGTTAATCCCTTTTCGACATTAAACAAATTGAATAACTTGGTCGTTACCGGTTGTATAGTTCGTTATAACCATAACCTTAGTTACAAAATTTGCAACTCGCATTTGTACAAGCTCACGATACTTCACATGTAAAAAATCTGGTACTAATGAAGGTATAGAGTCTGGGTATAGAATCTCGTACTACAACAAAAAAGTATAAGGATTATAGTCTACTACAAAAAACTAGTGCATACTTAAAACCTTTTTTGATATTGACTTTTTTTTATCAGTGTTATTTTGCAAGAAACGTTTTCTTTCTCCAAGCTTTGAAGAGATTTTATGCAAAATTTATTTGCACCACCATAGGTTTTCTTTTATCTTTATCACATACTCAACCCCGTCTTCCACTTTCATTGATTTTCACTTATATCGGTTCACCGATTTCAAGGAATTATAAAGGAATTTATGCAAACCAATTCGTAAAAATACCAAGAACAGATACACAAATATCAATTCGTGATTCACAACATGTCAAGAGAATTACTTGTGTATGGTTCAAACCAAAAGATACAAGTTGCTAAAGTTCAATTGCACATAGTAGAGACCCGTACTTTACTTTTACAATGTCAAATCTCAAAAGAAATCAAAACACAGGTAGATATCTAGAAACCGGTCCATTTTAATTGAATTGGTGGTTTAGCCGGTATCTTAGAGTGTGTTTTTCTCAAGGTCTTAATTTTGATTCCTCTCATTATCAATTTCGATGGATTAATCCATACAGAACTTTGCTTTGACTTTAAATAAGACTCGTAAGTAGACAACTTGGATTAGTCACTCCTTGAACCAGATACAAAGTTTTAAAATAAAAAGTTGCATCCCAAAATTGGCAAATAAAGTATAAACAAGAAAAAAGAATGTATTTTAACCAAGTTTCATACTTTCTAGTAGCATAAGTGCTTAATAATTAACTTTAGTTCACTAGGTAATATCAGGTTCGGTATATAAACTTTGACAATAAAGTACAACATTATTATCAAGCACTCTCAAATGTACATTAGATAAATAATCATATAAATAACCAAAGTGATTCTGGTAAGACCCGTAATTTTGAAAATAAATAAATATTAATAATATAACATGATGTTACCTTGTCTACTTTAATTTATGATAAAAGAAAAATAAATAATACCTTCAACGATGAATATTAATCTCCGATCGAATATTTAAAGGATTTGTTTAGAAAATTTTTCAGGAATTTAATTTTTAGTCTCTTCAACAAACGAAATTTGATCGCACTTGATTTTTAAAACAAACTCCGTTTTGTTCGAATTTTTTTGTATAGACTTATAAAATTATTTATGATAGATTAATGCAGTAAAAATAATTTTCTGGTCGTAATAAAATTATTAGTAAACCACATCTTATAGAATACTCAGGTAAAAAGTTATTTTATCGGCATAATTGATCCCAAACATTTTATCGATATTGAGTATCATTGTTAACCACGATCAATTATGTTTAAAATTTAGCGACGTGTCATAGAAATAAAGGTGGGAGAATAATTATGAAATGTTTTTTAGAAAGTAACCAAGTGTTTATGATTAAAGGAAATGGTAGAACTTATATTAATTAAGGAACCAATTGTAACTAGAAAAGTCTAATGATGATTTGCTTTGCTAAGAAAGAAGATACCTACTCTCTATGGTGAAAAATATCAAGTCTTATCCTCTTAGAAATTTACACGGCACCTACATTTCTTGGTCCAAATCGTTTTACTTATGTTATTTATTTATTTATTTATTTTGAGAGGCACTTATATTATATATATCAAAACCATAAACCTCCCATCTCTCTTGTTCCTTCACCTTCTTCTTTTCTTAAATTATGAGAGACACACAAATTGTCATCCACATCTAACAGAAAAAGAAATTCTTACACCATTCTCTCATCTTTCTGTTCTTTCTTATTACTTCTCTCTTCTACAAAAGAAAATTCCATCAACCTTGAGAAAGGTAATAACTCATCATAAAACCTCTACTCTCTCTTTGAATTTTATTTCCATTACTTACAAAATACGTAAAGGATCATAAATCCAAAACCTTGTAGTAATTACTCATCAACGCATAGTATCATCACAATCACAAGAACTATTTATGAAATAGAAAACAAATATATTCCTGTTCGGTAAAAAGGAAATTGATTAGTACGGTTTTATTGTTATAAAATTAAAGAAGAGTATTTTATTAAACTTATCTCACCTTCGTTCTTTCAATTTCTCCGTTCCTTTTTTATTTAATTGTAAAGTTATTTCACCTCCACCTATATATACATAGAGACATATTGAACTTTGATTTTTCAATCACTAACAAAAAAAATCAATCATAACAAAATATATTTATGTGAGTTGGGTAAAACAAAAATGCTAAAATGGACTTTATTAGACTCATAGGTTATAGTCATAAACTCTAGAAAATAGCTTGTTTTTGGTGTGAAATAGATTATTTAACATGGCTGAATTTTTCTACTTTTCGTAATTTTAAGGGAATCTTAAAATGGAACCTTTGTTGCTACTTTTAGTCTAATACATGGTTTAGTTAGACACCTAAAAAGGAAAGTTAGACACTAAAGATACTATTTCTAGAATGAAAAACTTTAGAAACAAATATATATTTTTGACAAGTAAAAATATGTCGGCTGGACTTTTAGTAAAACTAAGTAAACTAGTAAAAATATAATTGGAAAATAATGACATGGATGAGTCATATACTCTTAACCGATTCTTTTAAGACATTTAGAAGCAAAGTTGCTTTACTATGTTTTTATCCCTTCAGAAAAAAAAAGAAGACTAGATTATGATATCAATTTGAGTTAAAAACAATAGAAAATAATGTTCATGTTGTTGAGGGTGAAATTTAGACATCACACGTAAAGTATTAATGGACTTAAAGAAGTTTGAGAAATGACATTAAAACAAATGAGACTCTATTGAGACGAAAATGTTAAGAATCATTATAATTCAAGGTTCGTTAAAATAGGGTAACCTTAATTAAAGCTTGACAACTTTTATAAATCAAGTCGTATTTTTTTGATGAGCAATGCTATACATCAAGAAAGATTTTATCAAGAAAAATTCAAGAATGACATGGCAGAATAATCACCCTTAGATTTTATCAAGAAATTGTCCTGAAATTAATGTTAGTCAATAAAATCTCTGCCTGGCCGGAAATCATGGGGTGGTGGGTGTTATGTATTTTTTTTTTTGTGAAAGATTAATAAATGAGACTGAAATCTAAGGGTAATTATTGTGCCATGTCATTCTTGAATCTTTCTTGATAAAATCATTCCTGATATCTAGCATTTTCCTTTTTTGATCTCTCTCAAGTCAGGTCGTCTCTCTATGCTTCTTTAGTTTCCTTTTTCCTTTCTCTTGTGAGCGTTGGTGTCGTGAAACTTTGAGAGACAAGGGAGGTTTGAGTGAGAGTAAAGTGAGATTGTGAGTGTTCGAGTGAGAGTTGGGGATATGAGCAAGAGGAGAAATAAAGGTCTTATTTGGAGGGACTTTGATGACTACAAGAACTAAAAGAGAGAAAGGCATATTTGTTTGGATGAAAAGTCAATCCAGGTAAGGGCCCCTATCCACTTTTTAGATATACTTATACATGCTAATTTGTTGCATATAATTGCTCATTTTTCATACGTGTTTAATATTGTGTAAATTCCAAAGTGAATGAATGAATAAATGTATGCATGAGAAAGATCACATATGGTATAGTTAAGTTGTAACATGTGACTAGAAGTCCATATACCTACTGAAAAGTATTATGTCCATGCATTCATAGTTACGTGACCACCAGAGAGGAGTCACGAGGTGCACACCGGAGAGGTGGCACGGGGTGCGTTTTAAAACCACCTTATCCCATAGTGGATCATTGAGTCTGATAGATGAGTAGATACTCATCTCTTTAATGGCGTTGTCACAACCCTCTGCGAAACGGTATTAATTCCGGAATCATATGCATCGACATATAGGCATTGCATTAGGAATTGAGTCTTAATATTTTTAATAATCTTAATTTCTACTTGTTTCCATACGTGGGTTAAAATGAGATCTTTAATCCACGTATAATGTTTGCTCTACTTATGCTTCATGTATTTGTTATTTTCGGATTGGTTACCCTTTCAATGGATGTTTGGGCAATATGCCATAGATTATGGCGGCACCATGGGATCTCAAGACGCTTCAATCACAGGCGACAAAGTTAAACTTCCTTGATATCTGGATTATTATGTCTTGGGGATTTGACCCGGCCGCAGGACGGGTCACTTTTACGGGCAACGTACTCGCGACTAGCCATATAGTTACTAGAGAGCGAGATGTGAGTTTATCATCATTAGAGGGTCTAGTACCCAATTTTCTTCATTTAGAGTAAAATTTCAGCTTAGTAGTCTTCTAATTTTGGATAATACTTTTGAAAGGAAATACTCCCTCTGCGTAGGGATGTAATCATGTCATGTAAATTATTGAACTATCATGTAAAGCTCTATATAACTTTGGACTTCGTTTTGAAAAGGAACATTAAATATATTTTGTAAATCAAAGTTTACTACTTATATTTAAAAAAAGGTTTTGATTTATTCTTGTCGTTTAAAAAAAAACAGACACAATTTTTGGTGCTGAAAAAAAAAAAAACGGGGTGTTACAATTCTGCCTCAATGCAACTAGGCAACACTATACAATCTTTATACTTACTCAATCAAGCAGACCATACAATTATGTGTTTATTTTCCTAAAGAGACTATTCTTTCTTTGGCACTGTCTGATTATAATTTAATTGATTGATTGTTGAACCAGGCAAAGCGTATCTACACCTCAAATCTTGTTTCACAAAAAACATGGTTACCAGTTACCTCTGTATTAGGCTCCTTCTTAACTTCCTGAACATAGCGATACAGCAAAAACTTAAAGCTGTAACACAATAAGGTTTTGTGTAGTGTCTATCGGTTACTACGCTACGCTACATCACTACAGAAGCTATTGACTACAAAGGCTATAGAAATATATAAGTTTCTATATTACTAAGTTAAATAGATAGTGATAGTGTTTGAAGCAGAATTCATAACAATGTAAAATACATAAAACCTAGGCTTCAAAGCTAAATATAAATGAGCTCCCCACGTGAGTTAAGATAAACAACATGTCAAACACAAGTAACTTCAAGGATCTGAGCAAACATATGTATGAAACACATCTAATATGTAAGGTTCTTCACAACAATGCAGGATGACCGCTGCGAAAACAAAATGACAACAAAGAGCTCAATACTATGACAGTTAGACAAAATAAAAAACCATAAAATTGTATAATAGCTCATTAATCATACCGACACAGTTACAGAGCATTCTGATGTCAATCAAACAATTCATACTAAAGTCAAAAGGTGAACCATTAGATGAATGTTACTGATTTCTTGACAGCGGAATTCAACTTAATTTGATTTTCTCCCAAGCACATCACACATTGGAAATATTCTTTTATGGAATTCAAGAAAATGAATAGATGCGTTGCGGTTAGTTGTTAATCTAGGGATTTGATACACAAAATAAAAGAAAAAGGGAAAATGTCACAAGGATTCATATATTACAAGCCATAAATGTACATAAGTAGGTCATTTTCATTTTATCAGACAATAAAGCATCAAGAAAGTAGGAACTCAATCCATACATCAGCATCGATGTTGCAAAAATGGAAAACCAAAACAAATACCAATCAAAAGGAAAATAAGAACCAAGAAATTAGTGAGACTATTCCAAAACATATCAATTTAACATTTCATTAAACATTTATAAGGAAAAAAATTCAAGTGAGTTAGCCAATATAATCAAACATGTAAGTAGGGGCCAAGGGAAACAAAAACAAAAAAGAAGACAATAAACAAACCACAAAAATTGTGTTTAACAAGTTGAATGTATATTTACCTTAATCAATGTATGTCAACCTTTGTTGATAGAGCATTTTGAAGCAAAAAGTCCAATATTGCATCTGGTATTGATTGTTGGTAAGTATTTACTTTAAGTGACTTCAAGTTATGCAAAGAATTGAACTCAACCTTCGATAAATCATGAACTAAGGAGAGAACCTAATCAATGACAGAAGACTCTAAATCAGCAAGAATGGAAGATAATATGATGTAATAAAAAGTGTGAAAACTGAAAGTGAAACGGCTAAATTTTCTCAAGATCAAAGATTCCTTAAATTACCTGAAGAGTGAATGAAGAAACTGTCAATGTTTCAACATTAGCAAGCTCGACCAGCAAGTCGAGCAGAAGCAAAGGATTATCTGCAGAATTTGACTGCATTCCAAAACCAATACTTACATCAAGATTTACATGTTTGATTGAAGAGAGATTGCTATTGCTCGTGAAGAGTTTTTGAAAACCAACACCCCCCGATAAGCAAAGGTACAAAGACTTGGAGTCGATAACTGAAATTTGATCCCAGATGAAGAAAAATCATTTATTAATGTTAAATTGGCAAGTGTGGCACTCGATATGTAGAGGTTTTGTTTATCACGAACTGCACATCTGTTAATGATCAAACTATTCAACTTGTTTAATGTTGAAAAGGGATTGGCACGACCATCATCGCCGACACAAAAGAGAAAGCCTTGTAGAGACAGGTTGGTTAATGCTGGTAAATCCAGAGAATCAGGAAATAAATTTGAAAGAGTGAAAAAGTGAATACGAAGGTTAAGAGACCTTAATGTGTGACACGAAAATAAGGAAAGAGGAAATTGGGGAATATTACAAGAGACATCAACTCCTAATCGCTGGACATTATGTGAAAAAGCATATTTCAAAATTCTTTCGAGTATCTGAAGCTCCAGGCTACCCCGACAGTGAAAATCAAGTGTGTGCAGTGCTGTTGAGTCATTGCGAAGAGACAAGATCTGAGACACAAATTTGGTGAAACCCTTGAGATTCTTCTTAAAGTGTCTAGAAGTTAATTTAAGGATGGGAAGATATTTCCAGAGATTCTTCCATGTTTTGGAGAGAATACAAGTTTGGACTACCTCTTCTAGGTCCAAAAAGGAGAGAATATGAAGTAGAATACACTCGGGTAAGACACTGAGCCTGTCTTCATTCTTCTCTTGGTTATGATCATGCCTTCCTCTCTTCATTATGATTACCTCACAGAAAACAAAAACGATTCTGCAACAAAGTGATAGAATGCGTGAATGTTAGAATTTTCATAAAATAAAAGAGAATGTCATTTAATTATATACTCCCTTCGACCCTTTTTATGGACCTAGGGAGTAAATAAAAAATGGTCTTGTGCATTTAACTAGGTGGATTTCTAGCCAATAAACTACTTGATTAAAAAAAAAAAACCTAGAAGAAAAAACCTATATGCTCATCATTGGATTGGGTCGGTTCTGGTTTGACATAAAAATTAGAGAACTTTTGTTCTTTCACCGTTTGGCCTTCTCGCGTGCCCTATAACATTTCAAATTACAGAATCCTAACAACAAACAACACTTAAAACGCCCTACAACAGCCTACTACATTTCAGATTTCAGAATACGAATAGGCGGCTAGAAGGGTGAAAAAAGAAACTCAAAATATTATTAGTACATTTCAAAACAAGAAACAATCCAAACCGATTGAGTTTGATCGTGTCACATAACATGTTTGAGTAAAAATCCGTGAACACCCACGTTGATTTATTATTATCTCATACAGAAAAAAAATTCATTCAGCGACAAATTAATGTTGGATTGCAAAGGTAAGTTATGTTAAAACAATGAATTTCAAAGACAACACAAGTGAGGAAGGAATATGCTTACATTGAACAAAAGAGATTCCGCGGCAGCACTGAAGTGAGAGATGCTTACATTCGTGACACAGAATTATGGATATACAGGGTTACACTTAATTTATATATAGGTGCATCTCAACCGTTGATTATTTTAAATGCCACGTGTCATTTTGTTATGCAACACTGGTTAGATCCTATTTCCTATCCAATTCGAAATTTATTGTCGCTTTGGCTAAAAAAAAAAAATGAATGGAAAACATATTTTTTTTCCAGCACCCTAACTACAACAATAATTTTCTAATAGCATGTTTGCTAACGCGTACAAACAGCCAATCTCGTGTTACGAAACTGTTCTCATCGCAATTTTATTAAGCTACCTGATTGAGATTTACACTAAATGCAACGCTGCGTTTACACCACCGTTACACCAAACACCATCTAAATCTTAGAAAATAAAACAATAATTTTCTAAATGGTTTTCTTGGTATACTGAGAGTATTTCCTACTATCCTTAAAAGAAAATGGCATGTTTTAACTTCGGGCTGGTCTGGGCAGAAGGCATCAATATTGATGTTGTCTTTGCGATTTAAAATGCAGTTCAGTTGATCATGTATATTGCTCAGCTTTGGATCGTTTATTATTTGGTGTGATATATCGAGGAGGCAGGCCGGATCGTAAGTTTTGAGCTTCTGTGATTCACATTTTTGTTTGTATGTCAAAACAATGTTGTTGAGATTTTTTATGCATTAGAACATGGTTGGTGTTTGAATAGTTTGTGGTGTTTACTTGTATTATAGCTCTTGGTTAGTTTAATTGGTAACATGAGAAATGATATTTGTACAACCATCTCATGATAATTTTTAAACAACTTTTTCTCTCATGACAATTTTTAAACAACTTTTTCTCTCATACTCACATGATGTTCTTATCATCTACCTTCCCTTTTCTCTCTCAGTAGTTTTTAACCAATAAGAAGAAAGAAAAACAAGATTGTCATCAAAGTTATCATCGTATAGATGTACAAATTACACAATCGGTATCAAGTGATTTTAAATGTTGTTGGTTCTCTGAGTAGTGAGTAAGAATGGGTGTAGTCTTCTCTTATATGTTTGTTTCAATTCCTGTACATTTCTGCATCCGACAAAGTATACCTTATACTTGTGTTGTGTTCCTCTAAGTGTGAATGAAGAAAAAAGAAAAAGTTTTTGTTATTTTGTTGATTTGGAAAGACAAAGTCTTCTGCCTATATACCTGAGTGGGATCAAAATCATGTAGTTCGGGGTAAAAAGCCGAGTGATTTGTTTTGGTTGATTTTAAAGTTTGGAAAAAAGTTTTTAGAAGAGGTAAGAGGCTGGAACGGCATAGAAGAATAAAATGTGATGCGATTGGTTTTTGAAAATGTTTTTGAGAGGATAAGAGGCCGAAATGACATAGAAGAATAAAATGCGATTTGATTGATTTTAAGGTTTGAAAAAAAGTCTAAATATGATTAAAATTGATTGAAGTTTGATTTGAAAAATTAGGAAATTCAGTCACTGATTGACTTAGTGACTAAAATAACGACCAAAAATAAGAGTGGCTAAAACGCTGGTCGCTGATCCTTTGTGACCGATCTAGCGACTGATATTTCGCGACTGCTTTTGTGACTACAAATAGAGACTGATTTTGTCACTGAATTCTGAGTGGAATTAGAGACTGATATAGAGACGTTTTTGGAGACTGATCCAAAGACGGAATCTAGACACCGATTTAGACACTCTTTCTTGGCTGTGAAATCAGCTAATTTAGTGACTTATTTTGTGACTAGGTTTGACACTTAATTAGCCACCGAATTTAGAGATCGAATTTGTGACCGAAACTATTTTATTGTATTATTATTCCTGGTCACTATTTCGGTCTCTATCTGGATTTTTTTAAAATTGTTTATTAAATACTATACTAGTAACTGTTTTGTGACCGAAAGAATTACAATATTTTTTTAGGGTTAAAAATGTTTTTGGTCCCTATAAATATGTCAACTTTTCGTTTTAGTCCCTCTAAAATTTTCCTTCAACTTTTAGTCCCTATAAAATTTTCAATCTTCACTTTTGGTCCCTCTTTTAAAGTAAACTCATATGTAGAATTCATATTATTTAATAAAATTTTCCAGAAAAATTCAAAATATTATAAGAATCACTCCAAAAAAATTCAGAATTTTTTCACAAAACATGAATTTTTTTATATTTTTTACGGTTCAAAATTCATATTTTTTTGTTAAAAAATTCTAACTTTTTTAGGAAATTTTTTTAGAATATTTTACACATTTCTGCATAATTTCATTAAAAAATACAAAAAATAAATTAAAAATAGGGACCAAAAGTAGTGATTGAAAATTTTATAAAAACTAAATGTTGAAGGAAAATTTTAGAAGGACTAAAACGAAAAGTTGATATATTTATATAGACTTAAAACATATTTAATCCTAAAAATATTAAGGATAATGGGTGGTGAGTAACAGTAGATATAGTCAGAGTTAATTAAAAGCAAATCCTTTGCTTGAAAGAAACCTCAACCTCATAGCTTTTGCATTGGTTTGGATACATGCCTAAAACCGCGCAGTGTAGTATAGTTGTGTGTATTTTAGGGGTCTCTTTCATTAACTGCAACGTGTGTCAGAAACCTTGCATGTACGTTTTACGCTAATGCTAGCTAAACCCTCTGATTCTGACTCTCTAGGCTCGAATTGGAATGCGTTATGACGCATTTTATACTGCATTCGTACACTTGATGGCGTGTCAGGATCTCTTTTTAGAACCATGGTGAGTGTGACTTTGTGTACTTGTTCTATATCTTTGTTTTGTCACTAGTGCTTAAATGCTACACTTAACTAGTGAACTGTTTCTATTTTTTCAAATGAAAGTAGGAGTGGTGTATAGTGTTTGAACTTGTTTATAGGAGGAATTTTGACTTTATGATAAATTAGATTTTAATGATATAATAGATGTGAGATGTTTGACAAAACTTCAAAATTCCCTAAAAAAAAAACTACAAAATAAGAAGAAATATATGGAGTTGTGAAGATTAAGTAAAATGAATTGAATGTTGAGTTTTATATTAGTTGGAAATTAACTAGATAAGATATTATTATAGACTTGTGATCTTTTAAATTGTTATGTGCTCATGGCAGTGGTTTCCATGGAGGGAGAAGGTTCAATGACACAAAGGGTGAGTTTTTAGGGAAAAAAGATGATGAATTATGTATGAACATTGAAGAGTTTAGTACTTTGAAGAAAAATAAATAAAACTAAATAGTTGAAAAAAAATCAATTTTTTTTATCAAAATAATCTCCTCTGACAAAAAAATAAAAAAAAATCAAATTTTTTTATTTTTTTTTATCAAATTCATTCTTGTATACAAGACATTTAATTTGGGATTTCATGCAAATGCTTAACGTCACAAGTCAACACCGTTAACGAAGAGACTTGACCAGTGAAGTTAAATTGGTTTAACTGCTAACAGTATTAACGCCAAACCTCTCCATTTCGATTAATCTGGAGGGAGAAATTGACTGATTTGGTAAAAATTCAAAAGCGTAATTATTCGATCTCATGGATTACTAGATCTTTCATTTATTTTATCCAAACAATGTGCAACATTATAATATATTACCACACATTTGTTCAGTGATGTTTTTCTACTCATTTGATATTGTGGCTAAATGTATAAAGAAATTTAGAATGACACAACCATGAGTGAAAAGTTATTTTTCAGCTGGACTGCTCGATCTGTCTCATGACTTGCAACATAAAAAAATGGGAAGCCCATGGCCGACTTTAAAACATAAATCCATTCCTTTGAAGAAATCAATATTAGTATGAAGGTTTTTTCATAATAAGATAGCAAATAAAAGCAAAGGAGAATTTATGTAAAATTGGTGTACTTACACAAAATCTAACACAATGTGTTGCAGATTGTAATGGGATGAGACCTGTGTCACATCCCTTCTTTGATTGCTATTTATATTTTAAAGCGTGATATGTAATTTTTAAGTGGCTTGAGATTAGCCCTGCATTGTATAATGAGGTAGTTGAGGATTTCAACCAATGTGCTCGTTAAGGACCAAGAGGATGTTTAAAAATTAATAGACTATTATGTGTGTGGATTGCATGAATATGGGTCATTTGGAAAGCAAGAAACGCAGCGGAGTTTGGCAATAAATATGTGAGGATTGATAGCGTAGTGGAGTAAGTCTCAGTTTATACAATTTGTAAATGGTGTTTGAATCCTGGGGGAATGTCAAACCAAAACTTGCATCCTCCTATACCCATGCGTATAAAATTCCCCAAACATATTTTCCCTTTTTTTTACATAAATGACCATATTTGATGCATCTTGTTAGCACACCCAATATAGCTCAAAGCTACTACCCTCAACATCAAACACATTTTCTTCTCCAACTTGTTGCTATATGAAAGTTACATACACTATAACACAGCACATAATGAAACTAAAAGATGTAAAGGATTGACATATATATCACGGATAATTTAAGTAAACAGTTCTTGTACAATACCATTTGGTGATTCCTCAAATTCAGGTGTTTTCTGGTACACGAGAATCAAGGTGATCGTGGGTTAAAACTTCCCTTGCACGTGAGCTCCTATGTTGAAGTCGCTGGTGCAATGTTTCGGAAATCTGGTTGAAAAACTCATGGTCCCATCTCTGAATCAATAATGGGTCTTCCGCATAACAAATATATATGGATGTCACTGCACTTTCCACCACAACCATTGCCACTCCGACCTAAAAATTCACATGTCATGCCTATGTTCGGATGCATATTCAGCAATGCGAGTTGGAATCATCTTCATATTAAATCAAGATATAACACATACTTAATATGGATGATACATGCACCTAAGATGCGATGGAAATGAACCTGAGATGTGATGTGTATATGGAATTAGGGCTGGGCTTCTCTAAATTTAGGTATTAGGACTTCAGAGAGGAAAGCAAGAGTTTTACAAAAAATTAGTTTAAATACCATGCACCTACAACGTAAAAATGTTTTACACATACATCGAACCATATATCTCATTCTCACTGCAAAGGTTTTAGGAAGTAATATAATAAAATTGCATCAATGTAAGATATGGTTGTATAAAATCTTTACATTGTCGATAAATAGTCCTTAAACTCTATCTACTTTTAAAATTTTAATAATTTCTTTCAATTAATGGCCACATTGTCTAATTATTTAATCTAACCTCACTTTATACGAGCCAATTCCATTGATGGTAAACAACAAGGCAACAATGTTATGTTACCCAATACTAAGTAGGGGGCATGAATCAAACAGGGCCATAATAATCTATATCATATCTCTATCCAACTCATTAATCTTTAGGTCTTTCCTAGTAGTTTCTCTTATAATATTTCTAGGTCTTCCTCTGCCTCTAACGATTTCATTACCCTGCTTTTGATCTATTCTCCTTGCTACAAAATCTACATGTCTTGTCTACACATGACAAAACCACCCAAGTCGAGTTTCCACCATCTTTTCTACAATAGGTGCTACCCCAAAATCTCTCTCTATTGTTAGGATCAAAAGTAATAAAAAATCAAGGAGGTTGTGAACTTACCAATATCATGCCCATGAGCATAGATGTAGATCCAATCATAAAAGCTCTATCACTCCATTTCATCCATGCCCAAACACCAGAGCAAGTTCCAGTTATCAGCCCACCTAAAATGGTTCCCATTAACAGCACAGCACCTGAACAATCATACGCCACAAGTGCTTCAACTCCCGTTGATTGAAATAACTCCCAGGCATCTCTAGCAGAACGGTTAAAGCTTTTACCATAAACACCAATCTACAAGGGAAATGGGAGTGAAACATGCTAGTGTAAGTTTTCTGATTTCAATTTCCAAGACAGTGTAAACTAATAGCTAGACTAAAATGAAAATTCAGCAGTATCTCATAATTAAATGTTGATTATTGAGATGCACAATGGGCTACCTGGACATAAGCATACTTGTTAAAGAATCTGACAAGAGTCTCCACAAGATGGAAAAGGAAATCAACACAGCAAAGCAAGCACTCATTCTTCCCTATCTTTGACCGGATTCCTCTTATCTGAAACGAATCAAAATTTTGATGTGTGTACATGAGAAATGAATACGTAGAGGAAATTAATAACTTCAAATAATTCACAAAAAAGAAAATTGTAGTTAATACCTCCCATCGCAGTGTCCTAATAGCAGCTGTGAATAATGAGCCATAACAAATGCTGCCAAAAGATGTCGTTAAAGCATACTGTAAAGATTTCATTATGGAGTTAGCCGGAACTGATGCAGCCTCGCAACCACCATGGATACTAACACGAACCAGTGACCCAGACACTATGACATGTACTGTATTACAAAGCACAGCACCTGTCCAAAATAAGCTTACAGAGAGGACCTGCATACATGCATAAAAATAATAACCAATGAGATAAGCATAAGCTAACACAATTTGCATCCGTATGTAACCAACAAATCCAACAAGAACAGACAGAATGAAGAGCAAAACTTGCCAGCTCACCACAAGAAGCCACCAGCGTCCACCGTCACCCATGCTTGAAGCTACAACACCAGCAGCTCCAAATGACCACAAAGCCATCCATAAGAGCATGACAGCCATAAACGCATATGCGACTCTCATAACCTCTGGAAGATTCCATACCATCTTAACAGCCTTTTGCAGAACCAACATTGTAAATGGAAGTCTGGAAAACAAAAAACGACCAAAGCCACCAGAAATCAACTTAAATGACCGAAATAATTATATAAAGCAAATGGAAGGGAATGAAGGAAATATACTATAATAATAAGAAAAAAGACAGCAGAAAGCTTCTAAAACATAGAAAATTACAACACCGATCTGCCATAAAATGAAAGTATCCATGTCGCGAATTTTCTTAAAAGGTAAATAGCTGTTTCTATGCATCTCCATGGAATGGAGACAGTTAAGGTCTGTTTGGGAGTTCAGGAGGGGAGGGCTTTGGGAAAAGGGAAGGAGGAAGTGGAAGGAAAGGAGGACTTGGGGAGGGACAGCCTTTGGGGAGTTTATTTTTCTTCATAGTACAAAATTCCCCATGTTGTTATAATACTCTAAAAATTAAACGATTTTTATTCATAAGCATTCTCTTATCATTCTCTACCGAATTACTCTATCAAATAAGGTGGAAGATTTCTATGTCTTTCCCTCTCAACAAAGTCCACTGCTTCCGTCCCTTCCAAACTCCCAGACTAAACCTAAAGTTATTACCATAGACCTGATTGACAAACTGTGATATTTTAAATGAAACTTCTTACAGGACTAGTTTAGCAGACGTCCAAATTTATATCTAAATAATTGAATCGCTGAAAATGAGAGTCATAATCCAGGCATTATAAAAAGAAATAACAACAGACTATAAAACTCAACTCTTTTAAATTTACAGAAGTTGAGTAAATTTGTCAACACTCAAGGTCAATTTAATAAATCAATTCATGTATTGGGAACTCAGGGAAACATTTAAGATTCTCTCTGAAATTAAAAGGATTGTATTAGGAGGATAAAGAATAGGATAAGTAGGTGGAGCTCTTAAAATATTGGAACATATTGACCCGAAGATGAACATTACGTTTGTATATTTTTTTAAGTAAACAAATTGAACAGGTTAAATCAAGGAGAATGTGAAATTTAAGAGAGATCAACCTCTTAAAAAATCTACCTCTCATTAGATTAACTATTTAACTTTCAAAGCAACTTCACTACTTAATCAATTTCATTTTCTATCAAGACAAAACACAATTTCATGTTCACACAAAAGGGTGATTTCATAGAAATTATCAAATTTTAAAGAACAAGAAAGGTAATCAATCTCAGGACCTATTTGAATTGATTTATTTGAGCTTGTCTACTTACATACGTACTTTTGACCCTGTTTGGAAGAGGTTGGAGAAACAACTTATAACATATCCATAAGCTAATTCCAGTTAATTTCTATAAGCTATGCTTATACCTTATATGACCTTTCACAAGTTATGTTTACAGATTATATGAAAACAATTTGAATTTATCTTTTGTTACAGAAATAGAATATTCATAAGCACTTATATGATAAACATTTATGCTATAAGCGCTTACTTAAGTTGTTAATACAAACAGGTTCTCATAACTCTTAAGGTAGTTTCAACTATTAACTTCACTAATGCTTAAAATAAAATCAATTAGCAACAAGAAAACAACATCAAATCAAAGGCAGCATAAAATGTATTCTAAAAAAGGTTAACTACTTACCTATCTATGACAGATATAATATACAAAAACTGCAGAGCTGCTCCAATAGCAAAAGCAACACCCCAGAAAAACTGGTGAGCCCAGAAACACAAAACACTGATCACAGCAAGATAAGTGGTAAGAATATGGACCGACACCTTCATCATCTGGATTGCGCGTGAACCCAACAGCAACAACCAACTCCATCCAAGAGCAGTACCAACGCCGCCAGCGACAGCATAGAGTGGCCAGTAATCCTCTGTCAAACCAGCCTCATTCTCCATGAACCGGTATGTGTACTTATCAATGTCAAGCCTGTTCTTTTTCTTGAACCTGTTAACGCCAAGAATCACAAGGACAAAACCCACACCAATCAATTGGATCACAAATAGTATTAACCAGAAGACATCGTGCCAACGCCTTTTTTGCTCCATGTTCACCACTTCACTGATGTTGTTGTTGCCACTTTTCCTATACTTCTCCTGCATATTGTCAAAAATCCATATAATATACTCAGATGCTAAGGCTATGTTCGGCAAAAATAATGGATGGCTGATAAGCTAGCTTACAGCAAATGAACTTATAATGAATAACTTATAAGCTAGCTTATGCTATGAGGTAGCTTATAAGCTTATAGCGGATAAGCTTATAAATATGAAATGACATAAAAAGGTATGCTTAATTAATATTTAATTATTTTTTCAAGTAAAATGAGAGAGTATAATGAAGATAAAAAATGATAAGCTATATAAGCTAATTGAATTATTGTATGTTTGGTTACCCTTTTAGAGGGACCAAAATTGATTTTAGAGATGTAGAATTGAGTCTGACATGTTTGCTGATTTTGACGCAAAAATTGATTCTATTTATCTTTTTTTTTGTGATTAAGAATTGATTGTTCTTAAAGCTGGGATTTGTAGCTTTTGATCCTAGAATTGATTTTTATACACAAATTTATAGTTTAACTCACTATTCATGGAAAGTTTTACATAAATGTATCCAATCAGAAATCAATTTACCTTCATAATCAATTTTTTTAGTCAGAATCAATTCACTAAAAAATCAATTCTTGTTGCTGCAGTTATCAAAATAAACACTATAAGTTTGTGATAAAAAAATGTTATCTTTTGTCATGAGCATATAAAACTTACAAAAAAAATGTTATCAAACGAGCTCAAAATTTGGTATGACTAATCAAATCCTAAAAAAGAACACAAGTTCAAAGATACCAATAGAAGAAAAAAAATGAAATGAAGTGAAAACCTCATAACTAGGGTAGTACCTGATTGTTGGTGGCAGTGGAAGAATCCATCATGGTAATTGTCATAAGATGTGTAAAAGCATTGCACAGCTTGTTGGAGAGAGATGAAGTAGGAAAAATAAAAGGTTTGTATTGTAGTTATTGAATGTGATAAAAGAAAAAGGCCAAAAGTTGTAACGAATAATAGTAAAAACAAACAGAGAGTGATTGAACAAGAGAGTTGAATACGAAAATAGAAAGGTAAACTAAAAGTGTCAACAACTAAGAATGTTGAGAGTTTAGGCAGAGGGAGATTCCTTCCTAGGTGGTGATGCCACGCGCCATGATTGTAATGTTGCCATGCGCCATCTTGTGTGTTGTGTTGTCATCAACTAACTTTAAAATGGGGTCACACTACTATCATTTCATCAACTACTAGTGTTAGTGTTATCATATGATATGCTTAGTAGTAGTTCTACTAATAATTGTCGTCAAACATATCTCAAACATTTGTCGGTGGAATCATCATAGGCCTTACCAAAACCAATTCTAGTTGTGTGTATGTGGGTTCATGGTGAAACATTGTGATAAAATGTAGTGAAATTATAACGATAACTCATGCTGCTAGCTAAAAGCAAAAGATAATGGTCATGATCAAGATGCTAATCAATACTGTGCATGTGCATGAGAATTAGTTGATACCACAACTTCTTTCTTTTACGAACATATTGATTGATTTCTTACGTGTCTCATATATTTTAAATTATATAATAAAAAAATTGAAACATCTTTGAAAACCCTTCAAAATACGTTAAAACATCCTCCACAACATATTATTTTGCCCCGTGTCTTGGTCGAAAAATTATCTTGGAAATATAATTGTTACTTTTGACTAATTAATTATTACATAACTTTTTAATAAAATTTTACCTCTTTTAGCTGCTTAACCAATGCACCAGAGACACGTTCTCCTAATTTAAATAAGGTGCATGAAAAGGATGAAAGATGGAATAAAAAATTTCCTTCCGCCTCAAACAGAGATGTGATCGAGTCCAACAAAACTAGGTCAAAAGAGTTAAAAAATTACCGAACTGGTTTAAGGGGTTCCATAATACACATTAGCACACTTTGTCATGGGTTAGGATCACTATCTTTTTCAAACTCTCTTTAACATATATAAGTGAAACTAATTTTTCAAATTTTAGAATCCACGTGAATTTCAACCAATCAAAAAATAAGCGTTAAAAAGAGAATGTTTCTAGCACTTTTACGTAGAGAGAGGCAGAGAGCTATGATCACTCCTCTTGTCACAAGGTTGTAGATAATGCTGCTATTTTCATTCTATTAGAACATTATCTACGTTTGTTGTTCCTCATCCCTATCGGTGTAAACTTGGGTCTCTAATGAACAAATGGTCGAAACCAAATAATAAAATCTCCATTAAAATTCTCTAATTTTTTCAATTATCACATCTCAACCATCAAATACGAAAGAGGGCTTCTGTTCAATGGTCTGTGTACACCCTTCATGATCCAATTGGTATCAATCCGAGAGAAACAAAGGAAGCTGAATATAAGTTCCTTAAAACTCAATTCATTTGTTTCCTTTGATTATGTCAAATTGATACCAACAAGGACACCATCTCATTTATGAAAAGAGGGATGATCGTGTTCTTTCAAATGCGACATTAATCATTGTTGGCATTTCAAATGACATATCAAATAACCAGCTATAAAAGTTTTATTATATGTTATTCATTATTCATAATCATAGGTTGTTGTCTTCATCATAAGATAATCAAGTTCTGCACAAGTTATGTCTGTTTTTCTTTGTTTTTTTAAGGGGAAATTATGTACACCCGATATTTTCTATCTCACCCTTAATAGCATTAACGCCATTGAAAAGGTGTCATCAGCAACCATCACCTGCAGGTTCAATTGAACTGAGTAATCCATTGCCTCTAAGTTGCATACAGTGATCTTCAGCATCAGCTTGGGCACATATAATCACCACTGACATTCCATTCTGGTGAGCTTCTTGCATGATGTTAACTGCATTATCAAGGGTCATTCCGGGGATCACCTTCATAAGTACCTGGACAACATACTCCCGTTTGTTGAAGTTGTCATTATGCAATATTACACGATATGGCGGCGCTGTTTTCCGTGATTTCCTGCACATCTTAGAAATGCCAGAATCAAATACTTTCTTTTTTTCATTTTACTCTACAAAGACAGAAGTCATAAAAATTAACCAATCGGCACAACAGAACAACACGACATCTAAATCACTACAGTGGATCTCCAAGTTCAATTTCATCGTTAAGTTCTACGCTTAAACATCCTATCATATTTTCTAAATGACTAACTAAATTATTTTGAAATAAAAAAAAGTTTCAAAAGCAAATCTATTATCATTTCTCTTCTTCCAAACCATCAAGTATTACTCGTTTTAGGACATACCTTAAATTATTATCACTAATAACAGGAGCCCATTGAAAATTATCAAAAATTTCCCATTGCACAATAACAAGTATCTTCAAATGTCAACGGTCAATATACTTAATGTAATAAGAATCACCTAATCAAATTCAGAAAAACAAATATTCTTGATGTTTATAAAATATTAAGTTGATTATCAGCAATCATAACTTTCTGCTTACTTCAAATCAAATTCAGATTCCCGGCCTGGGGTGGCTTTCTCAATAACTGGCTTTTCCAGGATTCCTCCCCCTTTACCAGATCCCTTTGTTAATACAGCCATGGGAACACAGAGATTGGAACATGGACCCTTACAAAAAGAATATTTGTCCCCTGTAATGCAAATGTTCAAGAAGTATACATACTTAAAACACTCGATCATATGCATAGGATGAGAGAAGGTCATATGGAGACCAAATATAACAAATTTCAATCACAAACATAAATTGTGAAACAAATGCAATTTAAAAGGGGAACACAGCCCAATATAACATTCATAGTAAGCATTAAAAGGAAGGGAGGAATTTTACAAGTAATTAAGATAATTAAGAACAAGAGAATATAATGCTTCATACACAAATGAAAATGAAGGTTCATGAAATACATATGCAGTGTACACAAGGATATTTTAGATATGGAAACTATCCTTTCAAATTTTGATAATGTTGTGAACGATCATTTTACCTAGATGTAAGAATTTATTTACACGTGTGAACAATTTGACTTATGCCAATAGAGCCACAAGCTCAACATCAGCAGATGTAAAAATTTCTTCTGATTTTTTTTATTTTTTATTTTCAAGTGATTAGTAACCAGTTTATTGCTAGTTTGTTAGCCTATATAAAAGCTTTATATAATCACTTCGAAATCACTTCACTCATTCTAATACAATTTATATTTCCAGTCTTTGTGTGTTCTCTCTCTTCCATGATTTCGATCAAGATTTTTGTGGTTGTTCTCCTATCCCTATTGGGGTAAGTCATAAAGAATAATCGCTATCACTCTGGAACTGTCGCCCTACGTGAAATAGTACGCACCTCCAATTCAAACTTATTGTTCGCAAGATTTCAAGTCGGAATGGATATTCCAGAGCCATGTGATTCTTAAGGTTTGTGGTTGAGGTTTTCTCTATGTTGTTTTTTTGCCAGATTTGAGTTTGTTGGTTAACACAAAGTGGCATATGAGTTTCATGTCTTACAAAATGCTTTATTTCGGCTCAATCAGCTGTTGAGCTGTATATATGCTTTTATCTGAAAGAGCAAAGTGCTTGGATTTTTCAGCCACTTTCTATATCATTCATCTTTTCATGTGCATTGAGTACAGGGGTTGAACCTCTTCTATAATGTGGTCGGTGTGAATATTATCAGAATTGCCATGACCTTCCTTAGGTGGTTAAGTTGGTTTGCTTTTGTTAAGTAGCTAGAGATTGGTTAAGTTGGAAGTGTTGTGAACACCTTCCAGTTTGCGAGGAGTTCTTATATATATAATTAGAGATTGGTCATTAGTTTACATGTTCAATCATTGTATTTTCTCTCTTACAAGGCCTCTATCATCAAGTTTTGTCACACTTATTTATCATTTCTAACGATCAGTTATTGACCAACAACAAAATGCTCAACTTGTTTTTAGCAAAACTAGATAAAATTTCATTTGCCGCAAATTCTCAACATACTCAAAACTTCACTAAATAATTGACCATGGCAAAAATTGTGAGTGTGCGTGCGCGCAATTTATGGGTGTTTAATTCAAAACTTTGCTAAATAATCTTCCGAGCGAAACCAACCCGAAAACCAAACAATTCTTAAACTCACTAATAACAACTTGATGCTAAAACATCAATTTACATCTGAGTAAACGGTCATTTTGGTCTCTGAATATGTGAGACGCAGACACTCTCATTATAGTTCCTAAATGTATACAATTGCAAATACAACCACAAATGTCTCTTTAGTTTTTAATTAAAGGGACTAAAAAAAAACACATTTGAGAACCAAAATGACTAACCCACGACACACTCGAGGATTTGCTTGCACTTTCGATATATTCAAGGACTATAAATGACAACACCTCACATACTCAGGGACTAAAATAGTTCTTCACAGCCATATCTTATAAAATAGCACAACATTAATCTGGATTTGCTAAAACCACATGTGTAACTGGTTTTGCTAGTCTTTAACTCAAAATTAATCTGATCAATTAATTACACTTCCCTAAAGGTTTAAATTTAATCACTTGAACCAAATGTAAAATTAATTACAATAAAATAACCCAGATAATAAGAATTAAACCCTGACTCCTATAAATGTAAAATTAATTTAAACAAGAGAGAAAGCGAAATCAGAGAGAGAGAGAGAGAGACCTGATACGAAGAGATGGTTGGGAGAGAGACCCATACTCCCACAAATTGCACTCTTCATCTCTGCGCTCTTGTATCTTTGTATAATTGATTGATGATTCATCTTTCTGCGTTTTCTTCATTCACTCACCTATAAATAAATGAGAATGGAGCAAAATAAATATTGGAAATTAGTTTTTTATCCGCAAATAAAATTCACTACGGACCGGTACGGACCAATATCTTGGGTTCACACGAATATAATAAAATAAATCATGTTTTAAGTATTTTTGAATTAATTGATGCACATGCAGATAAAATTAATTGAATTTAGTAAAATTATTAACACATATAGAATAAAATAAACATTTTTTAAGTATTAAGACTCACAAAAATCTGTACTCGTTATTAAATAAGTAAAATTATACGATTATCGTATCATATTACTTAAATAAAAATATTCTCGTCATGAAATAGAATATAACTAGATTTCTTAATTAATGTTTTTTGTTTGATTAGTAGTTTGTTGTTAGAGTGGATGTGTGATATAATATTTTTGTCTTATCAAAATAGAAGAAATAAGTTTAAGTGGTGTCGACTCTATGGAAGGTGATTGACTTTGTAGCTTCAAGAGGCATTTCCAAATCTCACATGAAACAGATGTAAAATGATCATTAGTGCCACAATTATTAATAATAAAATTTAAGGAATATATTCTACATAATTTTGATTATTTTATAATATTGCATTTTTCTATAAAAAAAAAATCATTTTACACGTTGATATTCTAAACAATTTTAAAAAACTATTAATTCTCTCACGATTCTCATTTCTAATTCATTTTGCATAAGGTCAGAGAATTCCTTACACATGTTTTCATTTGTTGAGCCAAAGATGATATCTGTAACATCCCGTTTTACGCTAGATTTATTTTATTTATTTATTATGTGTGTTTATATGTGCTTGTGTGTGATTAATTGTCTTTCTGTGTATTTTATTCGAGATTAGTGGATTTTGGCTTTAGAAGGGTATTTTAGTCATTTTAGACTCAAGAGTATTTTGGTCATTTGCGAGCAAGGGTAAAATAGTCATTTCACTTGGAAGATTATTTTTAGTTTTTTTTAGTGAGGATAGTTATTTTTACTAAGTTAATAGTGTGTTGGAGTAATTATTCAGAGACGATAAATGTTCGTTATTTTGATGGTTTAAGTGAGTAGCAACTTGGTGAATTAGTTGGTAAGAATGTTGAGCCATTTAAGACAATCAGAGACTAAGCCCATTTATGCGAAGAGTATATAAACACAACACTTGTGAGAATATTAGGTCTTTACATTCATTCACTCATTTCAGAAAAACATTTTGAGATAGAGGTAGAGAGAAAAGAGGAGCTAGAGAGAGAGAGCTTGGGATTGGTGGCTAGGAGCTAAATTGAAGCTAGGGTTTGGAATCTTGAAGAACTAGAGGTAAGGGGGATGGTTTCTCTTCATCAATTAATCATAATATCTTATTTTTCAATTACGGGTTTAAGTGCTTTTGTGATAATTGTGACCTTTTGTGGTTTTGAAGGATAAAATTCGTGCTCCTAATTCATGTGAATTTGTGGGTATGATAAACTTCATGAAATTGTTGTGTTACGTGCTTAAACTTCACAGTTGTTGTTCTTAAGTTGTTTTGAAAATTCTTGATTAATTGAGTGTAAATCATGAATTGGTGAGTGATTGTTGTTGAAACTTGTTTGAATTTACTTCATAAATGTTTGTTTATGTTTGTATGTTGTTGGGGTATGAATTGGTGTGGTTGTTTATGGAGTTTGAATGAAAAATGAGAAAATGATGGTTTTTGGTGAAAATGAACTAGATGATGATGATGAATTTGAGGTGAATTGATGTTATGATTCGACGTTTGTTGTTGTTTTGAATGCCTTTTGATGTTTATAAACTAGTGTGTAAGTTTTGGGGTCGAATTTGGAGTCAAGGGGATCAAAATTTGGGATTTTGTGTGAAAAAGGGTGTGTTCCCGTAAGAGAACAACCATAATAGGGGAACTATTATGGAGAAATTTCGCTATAGCGAGTTTCTCAAGAACAACACCCTATGTTTTGGGTGTTCCGGGCTTTGGGGGATCGATCCGGACCGTTTCAACTGATCCTTTTCATGTAATTAACTGTATTTAAACTTCTAAACCTTTGGAAACATAAATTAAATTAGATTGAACTTGGTTTTGTGAATCATATCTTAAACCTTTTCGAAAATGTTCAAGAACGTGAGATTTTTCGAAAAACCGTTTTCTCAAAACCTAGAGAAATGTATGCAATTAAGTTGCAAAAATCATTATATGGATTAAAACAATCCGGACGCATGTGGTACAATAGACTAAGTGAATACTTACTTAAAGAAGGCTACAAGAATAATCAAATTTGCCCTTGTGTTTTTATAAAAAAAATATATCCGGTTTTGTAATAATTGTTGTTTATGTTGATGATTTAAATATCATTGAAACTACTAAAGAAATTAAAGAAGCAAGAGAGCACTTAAAGAAAGAATTTGAAATGAAAGATCTGGGGAAAACTAGGTTCTTCCTTGGTTTACAAATTGAGTATACTAAAAATGGTATATTGGTACATCAATCAAATTATACAGAGAGAGTGTTAAAAAGGTTTAACATGGAAAATGCAAACCCTTTGAGTACTTCAATGATGGGAAGAACACTTAACGTTGAAAAGGATCCCTTTAGACCTAAGGAAGATAATGAAAGGGATCTTGGCTATGAAGTGCCATATCTAAGTGACATTGGGGCACTCATGTACCTTGCTAACTATACAAGACCTGATATAGCTTTTACAGTGAATATACTGGCGAGATCCAGTTTATGTCCTATAAAGAGGCATTGGAAAGAAATAAAACATATATTTCGATATATCCGAGGTACATATGATCTTGGTTTGTTTTATTCTAACAATACAAAACCAGTTTTGCTTGGTTATGCAGATGCATGATATTTGTCAGATCCACATAATGCTAAATCACAAATAGTGTTTACATATGGTGGCACTGCAATATCATGAAGATCTCAAAAGCAAACATTTGTAGCAACTTCTTCAAATCATGCTGAAGTAATAGCCCTTCATGAAGCAAGCAAAGAGTGTAGATGGTTAAGTTCGGTTTTGCGACATATCCAAGGAGCTTCTGGTTTAACAATTGATAAGAATCCAATAATTTTGTATGAAGACGATGTTGTATGTGTTACTAAAATGAAAGAAGGTTAAGTCAAAAGTGATAGAACCAAACATATCCCCCTAAGTTCTTCTCATTCCCACAAGAACTTGAACGAAACAAAGAAGTGGATATTCAATATATTCGTTCGAGTGATATGTAGCAGACCTCTTCACAAAGGCACTCCTTACATCAGTTTTCGAGAAGCACATACAAAGTATTGAAATGGGTCAGCTTCAAGATCTTTAAAGAAGAGCAGCATGTGTTTGGTTGAGGGGGAGCATAATGTTGTACTCTTTTTTCCTTATTAAGGTTTTATCCCAACGGGTTTTTCCTAATAAGGTTTTTAACGAGGCAACATATGTTCCAATCAAATTATACTCAACAAGACTTCAATGGAGCACCGTGATAGATATTACAAAGGGTGAGTGTTATAAAAAATTATAAAAATATAAATTATCCTATCCTATAATTATAGGTCTTACTATTTAGGTTGAAATATCTATCCATAATGTCAACTTACAAGAGTAATGGTAAATTACCTATTACCTATGTAAATGTCAAATTAGAATAATAAAACAAATAACTTCACACATATAATAGTGGTAAATTTAGTAGTATAAATACCACACTTTGATTCATGTAAAAATACACCATTTTGAGAAATAAAAACATATCATCATACTTCCTTTTCTCTTGATTTACTTAATTTGGTAAATCCTAGTACTATATATTATTATAAATTAAAGTAGTATTTTATATCATCTTATTGGTTCACTAATATCATAAAATAAGTATTTAAATATCTAAATCTTTAACATTTTTTTTCTACTAAAAAAATGTTTGTGTTTTTTAAATATAAATATATGAATATCCTATGTGGCATGCCAAATCACAACACAGTCATTAAAAATTGCCAGCATGGCACTGCCACGTCATCAACCGTTAACTCCATTTAACAGCAGGGACCAAAATGGTGGATGGAAAATTTTGTGGGGACTAAAAAAATAAGAAATTTTTTTGGGGGACGAAAACGAAAACTGTGAATATTTATAGGGACCAAAAACATAATTAACCCTAAATATAATAAAGAATGCCTTTTCATTTAATAATAAAAGTCATGGAGGAAATTTTAAGTTTTGATTAAAAAAACTTCGAAAAAAAACTCTAACAATAAAAAACATGACAGACAAGAGATTGAGTGAGAGAGGCGATGATCACTGGCATCGCCAAAGGTCGTCGCACCGGTATCGTTCATCGGGGGGGGGGGGGGGGGCAGGTTTATTGGCAGGTTGT
>Ga0315914_1002437_pt1 | contig 28485 bp, 17 predicted proteins | sample MpolenodulesMG_FD_203920 | JGI IMG/M metagenome (GOLD analysis project Ga0315914, IMG submission 203920) | Medicago polymorpha root nodule microbial communities from Los Angeles, California, United States - elongated nodules | ecosystem: Host-associated > Plants > Roots > Nodule | place: USA...
TGGAGATTGAGCTACGAGAGAGACCGGTTCCACCAAAAAAACCAACAAATCAAGACAATCCTATTTTGTTGAATGACACTCTGGTTAAAGCAAACGAAGAATTTGAAGATGTTGTGGAACATTTAGAAGATTTAATTTCATTATGTGAAATATGACACTTTTTGGTCGGTGTTCATCCGTTTTTTGGTTGATATGCGCCGACGTAGTTTTTAGGATATATAATGTAGTGACCAATTTTTTTGGATAATATGTAACTAACCTTTAATGAATTATATATATATATATATATATATATATATATATATATATATATATTTGAGTTTTGCATTTATTAGAAATTAATGTACTTTACGTGTAATGTGTTGCATATTGTGGACAGTTTGACGAATTTCAAACAATTGTGAAACGTTAACGCATTATCGGTTTTGTGTAATGTTACCGAATAATTGATAAACTATGAAATGTTGAGTTCATGCGGAATTGCCGTTTGAAATTACATGTACAAACAGGTCAAAATGGCTGGAAATCACAGTGCAGACCGCCGGTTACTTGAGCGGCAGTTAACTGCCGTTGGGGGCTTTTAGTTAATTTTAATGTGTCGTTGTGAACTTTTGTATGTGAGAAAAACAATTTTCTTTAGTTTGGACCACCACATCCCATGCAATTTTATCACGATTTTGCTAACAAATATTCTAAAGGTATTATTTAATGGGTATTGTTAACGAATGCCTCCGGGACACTCTTTAAGGATATCAAAACAAGAAAATATATTATAAAAAGTTAAATATTTTGATTTCCGATGCATTGATTACAGATATTTTCATGATAAGTTACTATTTAAAAGCCTTAACCAGTGCCCCTGGGGCACTAGTTAACATTTCACTTATTTAATTTTTGAGAGGAAAGGTATTATTTAATGAATAGCCACAAATTTTATTTTTTAAATAGTTTATCAACTAAAAATTCAACTTTTTAAAATGAATTAGTGAGATATTTAGAATTCAAACCTTGCTTCTTACCAAATGAGTTAAACTCACAAAAACTTTTACATCCACGTATTAATTTAATTTTAAATAACATTGATTTTATATATATTTTTAACATCATTTTAATCCTTTTGTTTTATTCTTATACTAATTTTTAAAATTAAGTTTAAAATTTATATGTAAACATAAACGAAGAATCATAAATTTAAGGACCAAGAGTTCTGAAAAAAATAAAATAATAGATTTAAAGTTTAAAAATCAACATCTTAATAGACTAAAACAACAGCGAAGAGAAAATAAAAGATCAACTCATTACTTAGAATTAAGCTAGAGGACTAGATAATAATTTTGCTATTATTACTCATTCGTTACAAAACAACTGACTTATTTGTAAAAAAGATGTTCCAAAATAACTTAATAAAAATACTCCTCTTTGTCCCTCTTTTTCTCTTTTACTCATATATTTTTATTAATATGTGTGAAACATCGAAATAAGTCATGTAATTTTGGATTGAGGGATTAGTATATAACATAAAAAAGTATAGAAAATGTTAATTTGTTTCTTTAGAAAAAGATTAGGACACGTATTAAAAATATCAAACAATCAAACGTAAAAATACTTTAGTAAATTATCTTGCAACATAGAGAGATGTTTTCTATCGGTAGATCAATAGTCAAATTTGTTTCAATAGTAAAAATAAACTTTTGCAGATGCAAAATTTGTCACACTTGTACACAATAATTTTGGCTAATCACTCCTTTAAATAAAAAATAAATAATATTGGCTAATCACTATTGATTAGCACTTTGTTCAGTTTTAGGTTCCGAAAAGAGTCCCTCCTATGCCTAAACCAAAACCAACTTGGTTCACTACAACTCTACTAAAAACAAAATACAACCAAATATAAATTATTACAACCGAAATTAATCAAAAATAAATAAAACTAGATTTAGATTAATCAAAAGTATATGTTACATGGAAAGACTTCAGGTCCTCGTAAGTATCAATATGTCCTACTCTAATACGGATTGAAAACATGTTGTTAAACACTTGAAACCAAGTCTTAGGGGTAGATAAGACATGGGGAGAACCACGAATGTGATGGTTTTGTTTGCTTGTACACTCTTTTCGTTACTTTGCTTTGAATTTATATATATACACTTTACTTTAAAAATGATATGTGCAAATCCAATTACAGCATTCCAACTGGACTAGACCAAGTTATTTGTGTTGAAATCTTGCGACTATCCAGTGTATCTGCGAGTAAGAAAAGTACAACCAAACAATATAGTCAATTGTTTGTTGGGAGGACCATGAAAACATAAGCAACAGCAAATCTTACAATGTTGTTTTCGGGTTTGGTCAAATAAAATCCTTGAATAGCAATCACGGCCAAGTTTGAAGATACAAGAACAAATATACTCAAAGAGTGTTTTCCCATCCACTCCAACACACTTGTCAAACGTCTGTACCCGTAAACATCTACCTGCAGAGTGGAACAAAAATTATATATAACATTGTTAAACAGGTTTCGTTACTTGGAAAATTGCAATTACAGACCTTAAAGACTGATGCTTAAATCAAAAGATGCAAAGTATAAGGTATAGAAGGTTACACAGAAGTCAAACGAATGCTATTAAAGGGGGTATTTTGTAGTAGTGTCACTGCCAGATAGTTTTCTATTGTCACAAAATTTAGAACTCACCAGAATATACAAAGCCATAAATGTGAAACCGGAAGCTGCAGAGCTAAGCAGCATATAACTGACCGTGTACAGAGATTTATTTAGAGGAATTCCTGGAAACAAAAAGCAAAAAAATTAAAAAATCAATTTTTTCTCTGCATAATATAGAAAGTTGATTTGCTAAAAACTAACAACCATGATAATGTAGAGAAAATACTTGAATCATTATCAGTTGGTAACTTATAGTAGGTTCTCCACAGACTGATGATGAATACACCCGTAGACAGTTTACAGTAAAAACACAAACCTATTAAGGCAAGGAACCACCCTAGAGCCAAAAATGAAACTGAAAAACCAAGCCAGTGATTTAGGCGCCCTTTGTGGTCCTACAGTATTGTAGAAAAGTAAAGGTCAGCTAGGTCGGCTGTACCGTGCCAAACTATGTTACAGAGGGAAGTGTACTGCTAGACCATTAAGTTAAAAACTAAATTAGTACAACAACCAAGCTACAGGCATACAAGGTTCAATTAACTCATACATGATCTCACCTCTAAGTTGGCAAGAATGTGCCCATATTGAAGTCCAATTATGCATGAAACTGCAGCTGTTATAGAGCTGAAAACAAATGAAAATGATTATAAACTGTGTTCTGCAGTACTACCAATCAACAGATAAAGCATACAACCATCATATAATTTTCAGTTCATTTAATATTCATTGCTCAACTATAGAGAGAATTAAAAAAGTGTAAAGGGGGAAATAGTAGGTTCTACCAAAAATCTGCAACTTATTCAGTAGAAAACAAACCTTTTACAATAGATAATACTAATAAAATGGAAACTAAAATATCATAAAAGAAATGAATGCACACAATGAGCGCACACCGCACCATTATGCATAGTCTAGTAGATAACAAACAAATATGAAGTCAGTCAGGTAAGGCTGTTCTAAACAGCCCAGTCTTTTCAAAAGTAGAAAACTATAAGATGTATATTGTTAGAAAGAAACAAGCAAAACTAAATGAAGTTAGTTAATTAAGTATGATGGTTGAACCTTTCCCAACACAGGGCACCTCAGAGTTCAGTGAAGTTATTATTAAGCCTAAATACAACAAGGAGTTTATTGTGTTATTAGGAGTTTAAAAGAAAAATCAATCAGGTTTGATTTAGAATATCACCATGACCTTGTTGCATTGTCTCAATAGCCGGTAATGGAATACTTTGCTCAAAGGAGAACTCTTAAAGTACCAGCATACTATTATTCTCAATGAGATCACTGTGTTAGAAATACAAATGTCCAGTGATAAGTTTCCATATTTGTTAATAGTGAATTGAGTGATGAAAATATATGCGTGAAGACTCATTAACTTAAGATTTTGAGTCAAAATGTGTAATGTAAAGCCCTCTATTCTTATTCCACACTTAAGCCTATTGCTAAAGATCTCCTCTTTGGACTCTCCCTCAATCCTTGTCATTTATAACACTGTCCAGATAGGAGACAAGATTCGAGGGAAACCGTATATGAAGTAGACTGGTTACCTTAAAATGCCTTCGGGATCAAATGGAGCGTGACACCATGACGGTGAACTATCTGAAACTTGGCCAGTGCTAGACATATTGCATTCCTGGAAGTTATAAAATTTTGCAATCAAGGTATTAAGTATTAACATGTCAAAGTATGTTGTAAACCATTGAACAAAGAAATGGGATAATTTATAAGGTACCTTAAGATTTCTGAAAACAGGCTTTTTGTATAAATGGTCAAGACCAAGAATATAGCGATCAATCATTCCAGCAGAATTGCAGGCAGGTCCAAGATCACCTCTCACCGAACAATTGACCTGCAAAAATTATGAAATTTGACTATATAATGAAATTGAAAACAAAAGTTGAAGCACAGAAAAAATAACTAAGTGGGGAGTGAAGAAGCCTATTCTGACTGTGTAAACATTGGGGCCTTGAATTGGAGGCAAAGAAGAGGTAGAGAGTGATAGATTGAACTGCCAATCAGGAACATATAGACCATACAACAATGAAGAGTGAATTGCCAACAATATTGCAGCTACAAACCTGCATAAAAATGTGTGAAGTAAGAAGGAAAAGTATGGAGTGAATGTGAAATGGAAGAATTGATTACTAACCAATGGGAGTAATAAGTTTTGAAGAAAGGCATATGTTTGGATGGGAGAGTTGGAAGGCAAATTTCACATAAAGAAGCAAGAATGTATCCAATAGAAATCCTCTGTAAAACGCCAAAGAAGCGTATAGTTTGAATGTCAAGACCGTATGTGAAGGAATTGATGCCGTGAAAATAACCACCTTGAAGAAGAATGCCAAGAATGAAGAGTTGGAATGATCTAAGTAATGGTTTGAAAGTAGAATGTGTTGATCTCTTGTTCTTGTAAACAAGTGCGAGAGAGATGCCAACAAGAAAGAGAAAGAAAGGCATGACGAAATCAGCAAGGTGAAGGCCATTCCAAGGAGCATGAGAGATGATGGGGAAGATGGAGCCACCATAATCGACCAATATCATAAGCTGCAAGCAAGCAAGCAAGCAATGAATTAGCGTTGACCGGAGAGAGAGAGAAGAAGAGAGAAAGTTAGTTAGTACATACAAAAACAGAGAGGCCACGGAAGACATCAACGGAGGCTACTCGTGGGAACTGAGTTGGAGTTGGAGGCTCTGAATTCAGCAGCAGCAACGCTCTTGGATCCGCCATTCTTCTTTTACTTTTACTTTACTGTAATAATATGATTTCGATTGGTTGTTTGTTACATTCACAAAAGAAGACGGCGTCAGAGGAACATGCCTTCTTGTCTTTAACACCGTCCTGCCACCTCACCTCACCTCACTTTATTCTTTCCCTTTCGATCAACTATCTTTCCTCCAACTAATTTCTTCCCTTTTTATATGTCAAAAATAATGCCCAAAAAAAAACAAAAAAATTAAATATATAAAAAATAGTTGTCATAAAATAATTAATTATACAAATATCAATTTTCATAAATAATTAAGGAAAATGTTTTTTTTTTCTACTGAAAAATATGTTTGTCATTTTGGTACGAGAGCATTAATATTAAATATATTGGGTACACACTAAGTCAATGTGAGTTTAATGAACTTATCAACCAGGTTCATCCATTTATTTAATTTTAAAATTGAAAACCCATAACTAAATCAATAGAATTTGCTTTTCTTCAATTCGGTTTGGTTTTGTAACAAATGGTAAAAGATCGGATAAATTTTGATTTGGTTTGATTTTTAAGTTTCATCGATTTTGCCGAATTGCTTACACCCCTAAAAAGGAGGCATCCATGCTAGCTTCTCTAAGCGAATGACTAATCATAAAGGGTTTAAAAGCAACAATCACTAATGATAAAATATCTCATATTTAAACGAGCAAAAATCAAATATGAAATATTAAAATGAGCTTACTCTAGGATCTCAAACTATCACCACTATACCAATTTAATAGGTGTTTTTTGCGCAAAAGTCAGTTTTACGGCAGTTGAAACTTTGTTCTAAAAGGATTGGGTGAAACTTGAAAGTGTTCAAAGCAAGGCAATTGTAATATAGAAGTCACCATTTAAAAATAATAAATATGAAACCGCTATATTTGAGAGCCAACATGCTTGATGCTCGTAAGAATCTCTCATAATTATGCCATTAGCCCCCATGACAGAGGTTGTGGTTCAGGTACTCATACATCATGTGTAAATTTAAACCTTAAACCAACCTCCTTGTGTGGTGGGGGTTTAGCATGGAAAAAGAGTGTTGTTTCCCATCGTAAGAAAGATTTTTTTGAGCATTCGATCAAATGAGAAACATACTTTAATCCTACTTTCTCAACACTAGATTTTTCCACACTATTCTATCATCACTCTCCCCCCTCCATGGTCACTCACCCACCACCTCCACCACCAGCATAACGCCACAATTTCTATCCAAGCTTTCATCGACACTCTTAAATACTTCTATTTTCTTACGGACCGCGTGTTAAACCATCCTTTCAGAGTTTTGGAATCAAATTAAGAATCTGTTGTCGTTCTGATCGATGTCGCCGTCACACAGCTCGCCGTTGGGTATTAGATCCATTTCCTTTCCTTGTCGTTTCCATTTTTGGGTGAGTGAGCAGAACATGGAGAGGGAGAGACATGAAGCATAGGTAAAGAAGAACAACTTTTGTAACAAATTATTAACTCGTTTGAAGGATTTTACGATGAAATTTGATTCAATGTCAAATTTCAATTATTTTGGAGACAATCCGTATCTAGAAAGGAAAAAAAAAATCAGATCTGGATATGTTTATAAAAAATATCCAGATCTTAAAAAGTTAATCTTCAAGCAACTTGCTTAAACCTTCCATAGGTGATCAAGGAGAAGTCATTTTGAAAAGATCAAGATTGCTGTCAGTTTGGTAAAGTAATACAACTAAAAATATTCCCAATTAAAATCAACAAGAATTTGTCGTGAGGATTTTGTTTTAATTTAATTGTGTCGAGAAAACAAACAAGAGGTTCCCACTAGATACATTAGGTGAAATTCTAGGGCTAGAAGTTCAAGAAAATGTGAAAGAGAAGGAAAAAAATATGGTATAGATAGACCATGATAAAATCAATATTCCTCTCTAATTTAAGAGGAAACATCAATTTTTACACGGTGAAAAACAACTCTTCTTTCTCATACTAAACCTCAACTTCTTGTGGCGTCCAGTGGCGGAGCCCTTCATGGGCTGGGGTGGGCCACGGCCAACCCGGAAAAGTTAAAAAATCAACGATTATAGGTCTACTTTGCGAGATTTTATACAATTTTATGTCAGTTTTAGGTTTCGGTTGATCCAAATTCCCGCAAAGTGATGTAGTGGCCCATCCAAAATATTTAAATAGTTCAATTATAGGTCTATTTTGCGAGACTTTAAACAACTTTTCAACGGATAATTTTAGTGGCCCACCCTAACTTTTTTTTAGCTCCGCCACCGGTGGCGTCTATACATTCTAGAATATCATAAGTTTTTTCGAACCATTGCTTCAAACTAACAGTTATTTTCAACGTGCTTTGCCAAGTGGGCAGTCATTTCAATACCGCTCTAGTGCAAATGTTAGAGATGTAATGTGGAGATTAACGTTCTCCTCATTAGCAAGTAATACACCACGGGCAACATTCTAATTTTTTTTATTGATTAAATTGAAAATAATATAAGAAAAACTTTATTATGCAGTAATACATAAAGTTTAGCGTGATTAACAAGTCGTGTGGCTTTTGTCATGTACTAGTCTTTTGTCAGCAATGCATGCATGAATTTAACATCGAGTGAATTTAATTTTACTTCAATAGAGGTAACCGTACTTGAGGTGTGTCGACACTAAATTTTTGTCTCTTTTCCAGCTAAGATTTAAACCTAGTAAAGTCTGACTTTCTTTAGTTACAAAATATATTTAATTGTTTAAATAATTATGTAAGAAAAAAATAGATATATTGTACTAAAAAACTTTTATTGTATCCCATATGTACATATCAAATAGAAAAGATTGTCGAGATACTTGATACTCTCTCCGGTCATATATATGATCGAAGGGTTCTTAACCAAATGATTGAAGGAAGTAGATTAAAGTGTAAGTTGTAATCTGCATTATTTATCTTCTCCACGTTTAATGTGTACGACAATAAGAGTTTCTTTTTAAACAAGCCTGCAACATATGCTAACAATTGCCCATTTCAAACTCAACTGTTGATTTGGATTGCATGCAGTCGATGGAAATTCCATGCATTTTTGCAACATCTTGATAGATTTTAAAATTGAATGACTATCTTTTATATTTTGAGCATGTTGACGCATTGCATTTTTTCATAGCATCTTGTCTTCGCTGTTGGGATCAACTGTTTAATTTGTGCTAAAACTCAAAGTGAATTATGTAAAACAAAGTAAAAGAGATAGAAGAGAGAAATACGAGATTAACGAGAAAAGAGATTATTGAATGAAATTTTATTCAACTTGAGTGATTGATATGAGTGATCCTAGCGGTACACTTATTCTCAATACAATGCATCATTTGTTGAACTAAAGTAGGTTTTAGAATAATATCTCTAAGATTTTGATGATAACAATGTACGAAAGAACAATTTAGTATTTAATGTGTGTTCAAGTATGCAGAACCGTAGAATTAAAATCTGACTTTAAAGTTTGAATGAAAAGATGCACTTTTGCTAACTTAGACTTTTATGTTTTTCGTTGGTCTAAGTTAACAAACCCCAGTGGCGGAGCCCTTTATGGGCTAGGGTGGGCCACGACCCACCCGGAAAAATTTAAAAATTAACGATTATAGGTCGATTTTGTGAGATTTTAAATAATTTTGTGATGTTTTCGGCATATCAAAATCTTGTAAAGTGGTGTAGTGGCCCACCCAAAAATAAAACATAAAAAATCATAGGTCTATTTTGTGAGATTTTAAACAATTTTTTTAACGGTTTTAGATTTCGGCGATTCCATAAGTGGTATACGTGATTTTTGTCATGCCTATGCTTAACTGGTTAGCGGAGGATTACATGTCTTCTAATTTGTATGGGGTTTCAAACCTACTTTATATTATATGTCAACTAAAAATTGTTCAAATTAACATTTGTACCGTAAAAAAAATCTTAATATTTTTCTGACTCTGCCGCAGGCAAACCCCATATACACACATATGATATAATTAAACACATTATAGCATGAGATATTTTAGGAATCAAACTATATACAACCCAATCATAACTCATAGTTATAAGACTCAAAACAGTAGAGCTAAAACATAAACTTAAAATGAAAAATTTTAAAATTAGTTCAAAAAACAGTAATGCATTAACCAAAATTATTAACTAGCTAGTAAAATTAAACTAGGCTGTCAAATAAATTAAAATACAAAGAAAAGTTAAAATTGCTCATTCTTTAGTTAGATGACTAAGTTTTGAATAGAGTACCCGAGATTGAAGAAAAAACTCTCAACCAAGTTGAAATTGATGATTCTCCTTCTAAGTAAGTAAATTTACTAATATAATATTGCATGATCCTAGAAAAAGAGAGTCTCTATAATAGATCTCTTTGGCATGAGGCACACAGGACACGCTTGGAGAGAAGGTTCACACGCTTTACACGAACAAAGATGCCTGCAAGGAAGGAACATAAAAGACGACATCCTTGAATGACAACATTTGCAAATCATGTTCAACCCGGCAGTTTCTTGATCACAACACACTCCACTATTTTCCCCTGTTCCTTCTTCACCATTTTTCATGTCACAACATGACTCTACATCTTCTGCCACCAATGCTGCTCTTCCTTTGATAGATTCTAAGGCGTTATTGAGCGATAAAACCATAGCTTCATTTTCATGTGCAGCTCTCCGCCATGATTGATTCTCTGTCTCTAGTCTTGTCAAAAATTGTTCCAACTCCATCCTTTTCTTTGTAGCTTGTGCAATTTGTTCATCCTTTTGTCTTAGTATATGAAACACATCATATTCTACCTTCTTCAGTATTGTCCTTCGCTGCTCTTGCAACAATAGTCTCAATTTCTGGTTCTGTCACCATAAAAAACGACCAATTAATTATATAACATATATATAAAACAGGAGGAAAACTATAAGTAAATAATTACCTGTGATATTAAAAAGCGATCAACCTCGTCCCTCTGTTGGTGAAATTCAACAGGTTGAGTGTTGGCATAGACATTAGAACTAGAACCGGAATGAAGAGCTAGCATGCTTTGGTTCACCTGACCGAAATATGGATGAAAATGAGCTTCAATTGTCATATTCATTCAGATCCAAAATTCAATAACAACAAATTGAAAACCAAAACAAAGCGTTTCTCAACCCACATATCATATATTATTATAACGTAATAATAATAACAATAAAAGGAGTTTAGTTTGAGGGTCTAACGGCGGGTCATGAGCAAGAATCAGAGAGTTTTGTTTGTTTGTGGCTGGCAATGGGATCAGTGTTTTATATATATAGCACTAGTACTTGAAAGAACATGAATTTTTTCATGCATTAATTAATTAGAAATGAATTAATGGATAGATTTTGAATGAAGAAAAATAGTAACTGAAATGGAAATCTGAATCCGTGCTTTGTTCCTAATTTATAGTGTAGTGTGAGCTTTAAAGAGGAGTGTGGAACGCGGTAAACAAACAATAAACCACATGCAGATTTTGTGACTCAAAAATCGGTCAGAAGCATTTGTTTGGTTATACTATGAATGAATGAATCAATTCAATGAATTTAGATTTCCAAGTGCATGATCTGTGTGTGACTCATATATATTGCCATCCGTTTTCAATTCATTCAACAATAGTAAAAGAAAATAATTTCTCATATATTATTTTTGAGTTTGTTTCATAAAATTTATAAATTAACGATCATTTTTATAAAATGAAAAGTTATTTATCAATATTTATATTTTAGAAAACATCATATCATAATAAAAAACATAATTTCATTGTTTATAAGGATCATATAAAAAATTAATTTTGTCATAAAAATAATTAATATTCATTGTTTTGAGTAATAAAAATTCGTAAAAATTAAATTTTATTTCGTCGAAACTTTTGGTAAATAAAATTTAATTATTATAGTTATCAATGGTAGAAAATAATTATTTTTCTTCAAAAAAACAACTTATTTATTATTAATTTAAAGACTTGGTGTACGATACATCCAAATTTATTTGATATACCACATAATTTGCCATTATTTTTATTTTCATTTCATTTCAAAAGGAAATTAATTCAAAGCGCCACATTTCATGTCCAAAACTGAAGCGTACGTACACGTAGTAGTAGTACCCTTCTTTTTGTTTTTTTCCCCTCGTTTTTCCAGGATTTCCATTCCACCGACATATTTCTTCATTCTTTTACTTATCTTACCTCGGAAGCTACCTATTCAAGTTTTGCTAAGCCTATTAAAAAAATCAACAAAATGTATATCACGCCGTTTAGTATATTAAATAAATAAATCATCGCGAACCTATCACTTACGGTACTTTTTCCGATTCTTTAAAAAAAAAAAAAACGTCCACTCCTTAACTCAGTTGCTAGAACATATCACAACAAAAAAATTCAATTAATCAATCAATATAGATGTATTTAATATTTATTAACTCATATATAAAAATAATCGGAGAGGGAATAGTTACTACTTTTTATTACGATATATTTTTATAAATCCAACATTATAGTTTTTGTTTTTTTAATAAATTACACTATGAAGTTTGAATTACACTCACATTCCTCTTACGTTAAAATATAGATTTCTCCCACTACCAAAGAAAAAAATAAATAGATTTCTTTCACTTGATAGTAATATTTTTTAATATGAATTAATTAATAAACTATTGTGTGTGTATATATAATTATATTTAAAGTTGTTGCTTTTGGAATTCAAAATACCTTGAAACTACTACCATCGAAGAGATTGTCAGGTTGCGTCACCGGCATGTCACTCTCTTTAAAGCGTTTCATCGCGGCGCTATCTAAAGGTGTGCAATGTAGACTATCAACTATGTTGTCTTCAAGATAAAACAGTCCAGTTTACTATTATGATTTGCTATTGTGCTATTAGAAAACCGTTTGTGGATTACACCATCAAATACCACTTGAAACCAAAGGGACGGACAAATTGAGATGAATAAAAGAACAATCTCTTAACGATTAATTACACCTTCAATTACCACTCAAAATCGAAGGGAAGGACAAATTGAGATGAATAAAAGAACAACTTGTTAACACAAACCAAAGAGAGAATAGAAGGAAAAATGATTGATAACTCAAAAGCCTTTTTTTTTCCGATGTATGTAATGAGCTATGTGAGTTTTCTATTTATAGATGAAATTCTCAACCAATATGTGAGAAACTTTAAGAACAATTAACTCACATATTAAATCTAATACCAAAATATCTCATATCGAGTGCTAAAATATCTCATATTGACTACCAAAAAATTTCAGATTAAATATAAAAATATTTTAAATTGAGTACCAAAAAATTTCAGATGTACAAAAATATTTTAGATTTTGTACCGAGATATTTTCAGATTGCGATCCAAAATATTTGAGAAAAATTGAAGATTAAGAAAACACTTTCAGATAATATTTAAATTAATTTCACAATTAAGTCATGGAATGTTCGTTTCACACTAAAAGTTTGATTTTGTAAATTTGAAGGATGGCGTTCTAATTTTATTTGTAATACAAGATGGCATTTTAATTAAATTAAATAATTAATTTAAATATTATGTGAAAGCGTTTTGGTGTATAATTTGAAATATTTTGGAGTACAATTAAAATATTTTGATATCGTAAAATATTTTGGTATCTAATATAAAATATTTTAATACTCAATAAGATATATTATACTAATATATCTAATATAAGAATTACTTGTTATAAAGTTTCTCGTATGCTACTTTTAAATTTTATCTATCAATAGATAACTCGAATTGTTCTTTCTACACACCAGAAAAAAGTTCTAACAAAAGCATATGATATGACTCTAGCCGACATATATCGACATGAATTTGATGGTAAGTATGAACACCTTTTTTTTTGGCATTGAAATTGTACAGATTAAGTTCTAGTATATAATTATGATAATTTTGAATTGGAGACATGGATGGGGCCAAGCTGAGGCAGAGCTACACTGCACCCATATATTGGGCTCGATTTTTATTTATTTTTTGTTAAAGACTAGGAACTCATATTAACACAAATTTTTTAACATATTTTCTTCAATTGATTAAAATTTGAGTTTTGAGCTATGCTATTTATTGGGAAAGAAACCATCATGAACGCATCGCGAATTGTTTTGGACTATTAGATTTGGCACTTGATGGAATACATGGGGGGTTACAAAGTAAAAAGGTGGATGAGAGATTAACAACATGCAACCATCGTGATGTTGTCGCGATAAAAAAATTCGCTGAAAACAGCAAAGAGCATATTGAATGATATGTATTAAAATTTGTATTGATAACATTTTTTTTCCGTAAAGGCTTCCATTTTTGAAGACGTGTGACACGACCCCATATTCATATGGGGTATGGCTAGGGGATACTCCATGAACATGATTATTCTTATGTAATCCAGATATTCTATATGTATGTAATATGTATATGTATTAATTTTTTGAGCTCATTAGAATTTTAATAAATGACAAATTCCTGTTTCAAAAAATTTAAACTACTGTTTATAATATTTCGATAGATTTAAATGACAATATTGGAAAAAACATAGATTTGTCACGGAAAGTAAAAAACTACGACTATATTCAATTTGTTAGAATAATAGTTCATACTTACAATTCTCCACTTCTCAATATTTTGTGTGGGTTTCGCCAATAAACTATTTAAAACAAAAAAAATATCAAGTATATTAAGGACAAAACTTAGGTAAAGTTCTATCTATGTTATTCTTATTGTTCTCCAATAATATCATAAAACTTGTATTACTTATTCCACATCACCCAAAATAAACTAAACATGAGTATTCTGCAAACATGAAATAGCCGAGTCTTGCTGATAATCATGTTGCCATGTTGGTGAACGTCTGTAAAACACGTTTTGGACGGTGCTACAAAACTCAATCCTGACTGCCACCATGGTTGTCGTCGGTGTTCTTAAACAAATGAGGTCGTTAATATATAACTTACAAGATCTAGCAATTGTCTTGATTTTAAATTATATGGATTTGGATTGATAGAACACTTTTAGAAAGTGTGAGTTTGACTGCGAGAAGAAAATTTACTCATGATTTCAATTTAACACATGATTCCATGGGTAATTGGATATTTGTCTAAAGAGTACGACAAAGAGAGAAAGTGGGGTTAAGGTTAGGAAGACAAAATTATAACGGTGGTTAATATTTTATTGATATATTATTTAAAATTAAAATAAATAGTACATATGTCATGTTTTTATTGGAGAACAGGTGGGGTTTAACATAGGAAAGGGGACTTGTTTCCTATCGTAGGAAAGTAATTTTTGACCATTAGATCAAATAGATAACATGATTTTATCATAGACACTCAACACAAGATTTTTTTTTCACTCTCCTCCATGTCTCTCTCACCCAATCTCACAGATCTGGAATTGCTCTTACTTTACCACACCCGTCGTCATCCTTCAACCTCCATGGTATTGACTCAAAACAACGACTCTAAGACATAGAGAACTTCCATGACTAAATTCTTAGAAATTGGTTTAGGACATTCATGGTAAAGCCTTTCAAGAACTTCCAGCTCATTTAATGTTTATTACCATGCTAGTTTAAGACTTTCAGCAACCAAATCCAAAGACAACACTGACCAAAATCACTTTTCTTCTAAATCTACTTGATTTTAAATTTGCAAAAGAGTTAGATTTTGAATCCAAGAAACACAATATTCAGTGTTCAGGAATTTTATGTATTTTATTTTTGGAATTTTTGCAAAAGAGCTTAAATCTCATATATTTTATTTTTGGAATTTCATGTTCAGGAAAAAAAAACGAAGATAAGAAATCTACATTGCAATTCTCAAGGTTGAAGATGATGTCGGAAAAATATATAGTGTAGGCAGACCATCATAAAACTATACACCTCCTTAATTTAATGGTGAAGAATAACTTTCTCATGGTGGGAAACAACTCCCCCTTCCCATGCTAAATCCCACCGTAAATAACGGTAAAAACTATACGCTCCACATTGGGAATGGGAGGGGAGCGTCCATTAAAAATGAGACACGTGGCGTTACGATGTGATAACAGGGACTTAACGTGCAGTTTCCTCAAACATATAAAAAAAGTTGTAAATACTACTCACTGATTCAGTTGGAGTAAGAAAGAGATAATATGGGTGCTCTGGATCACATTTCTGAGCTATTTGACTGCTCCGGTGGAAGTTCCCACAAACACCGCAAACAATTACAGGTAAGTAATTAAGTAATAGATCCATTCATTCATTCATTCATTCATATGTTATTAATAATAGATTAAATATACTTACGCAGACGGTGGAAGTGAAAGTGAAGATGGACTGCGAAGGATGCGAGAGAAAAGTTAGAAGGTCGGTGGAAGGTATGAAAGGTGTGAACCAAGTTGATATTGATAGGAAAGCACACAAAGTCACTGTTCAAGGCTATGTTGAACCTAACAAAGTGGTGGCGCGTATCGCTCACCGCACTGGTAAGAGGGCTGAGATATGGCCATATGTTCCATACGACGTCGTTGCACACCCATATGCACAAGGCACGTACGACAAGAAAGCACCCTCCGGTTATGTCAGAAACAACTACGACAACAATCAGTATTCTGGATCCCATCTAGCGCGTGCTAGTTCCACCGAAGTTCGCTACACCACCGCTTTCAGCGACGAAAATCCCACCGCCTGTTCTGTCATGTGATGTTCCTTCTTGTCTCTTGTTTCTTTGTTTATTACATTATTATTATTATTATTATTATTATTAGTTGCTGCCAATGGACAAGTATTATGTGAATTATTATTATGCCTTTTGGGAATCTATCATGTGTTACTACCTTTTAATACTACTCTGCTCAGTTTTTAAATGATTTTCCATTACAATCGCCTTATCCTGGGAAAGAAGGAGGAAGAGCAAATACTTTATTTTAAATATTATTTATTTTGTTATTAATGTTTTTAATAATAATCGTATGCTAGCTGGAATGGAAGTAGTTCACTTATGGTGGTGGTGTGAAAACAAAAGGTCAAGCATCCTTTTTCTTTTTCTATGATATTATTATTATGATTATGATAATTACTAAAAGATGAAGCATGTGCCACAAAATATCTGTCTCCCGACCACATCGATGTGATGTATGGATTGCCCGCATTATACCAAGACAAGATATTCATTGCCGATAAGTGTTACAAAAACAGGGATTGAAAACATTATTCAAACACTTTATGTGTGGAATCAGTGAGTCTTTTGACCACAGAAAGTGATTTAGAAAATGGTAGAAATTAGGGTTTATTCTTAAAGGATTTGTCGAAGACTAATTTCTTGTAACCTTAATATCCTTTTTCTAAAAACTTATTGATAGTTAACTGGAAAGAGATCTCTTTTCCATATGTAGGTCAAATTTGGGCAAACTAGATGAACACATATCGTTGTGTTCTTCTCTTTCCCCTTTATTTTGTTTTACTCCTTCCATCTCAGTTTAACTGATCCATTTGTTCATTTAGCACATGTTAAGGAAAATGTATAAATGAAGGAGAGAGAAAAATGGTTTTATGTGTTATTGTTAAGTATTGATACATTATCCACTATCATAAATGCAAAGTGAAATATATTGAATTGGGAAAGATGAAAGATTGTTAATTAGAGTGTTATATTTGAAAAAAAGCAATTGATGTTGTATTGAAAAGTGAAATGGATCAAAAAGGGTATTGTTTATGCTGATTTGATCAATTTGGTTTGGTTGCTGCTAATTTTGCTCCACACATAAAGTATTGGTGTGAGTTTTGTCCGAAATCACAACAATTAACGTCCACCGTAGGACAATCAAAATAAATCATTAGGCGAGCATCACGAGGTATCAAGCGAGATATCAAGAAATTCCTCGAATCAATGATTTTGTATTATGGAAGTTGAAGATGCAAACAATCTTGTTCTAACAAAGATGTGCAAAGGCATTAAAGAGTTAGGCTGTGTTGTCAGCTACCATTTCATAAGCAGACAACACCAAGATGGCTTACAAGGCCATATGTGCATTTGTCTTGCGCCTCTGAAAAAAGTTTTGTGAAAAGTTGCAAAGGAGATAACAATAAGGTGGAATATCTCACCTTAAAAACAATGACACTTGTAAGTTGACCTTCATGTAGAAAGGGTGACCATCTAGAGAGACATTAAATACTCAACATCATCTTGGAGTTGGAGAGACAATGCTAAGACTACTCAAGGTCAATCTAGAGAGGCAGAAGTAAGAACACTTAAGATCATCCTTATAGGTGGAGGTTACATGGTTAAAGACATACTGGATATATACATTTGAAAGTTGAGGTAGAGAAATCTCAGCTTGTGGTTGAGTCTTTCACTATTGCGAATAGGTGGAGACAAATGGTGGCACGAGAATGGTACACCAATGAAGTTCTCGTGTGCTATGCTCTAGTGGAAAATGAGGGAATTTGTCAAGAAGATGAAAGGCATTATGGGGGTTGAGGAAAATGAGGCATGTCATGTGATATTAGCTAAAAAACCAAGGATAATTGGAAGCAAAGAGATCTTTAGGAAGATGAAAATTGATCACTTTGGGGGCTAAAAGAAGTTACTATGAAAACTTGAGGAACTACCTAAAATGTCTAGTGTAGTTACATGTAAGGATCTTCAAGAGGGCAAAATACATTCAAAGGGTTGAAGAGGTAAATGTGAAAGCTTGTAGGACTACATTATTAATGTAGTTGGATGCAATTATAATCACCAGACTTGGAGGCTTGTATGACTACCAATGGTGGTTGGATGCAATGCAAGTGGAGATTAGTGTCATTGACAAGATTAAGGTTGGAGCGAGGCTTAGACTTGATCAATTTTGTCTTGAAGAATAGTTCAAGATATCGTCAAACAACAATGTGGTTGATGGTTAAATTGTCATCACGATCAATTTCAAGAAAAGTTGGAGAATTGTTGAAAAATGTCTTAAAATCAGTTTTTTTTAGTGATTTTGCCATTTCACGTCCAAGCGCAAGAGACCCGATGGAGGTGTCTTGGGGATATTGTTTTTCTCCCATGTGCAAATGCGCAACCAAGTCTATAAAAAGGCATTCTCAGCATAGTTTTATGTGTGGAAAAAGGAAATCCTAGAGAGCAAACGAGGGACCCATTAGAGAAAATCAATAGGTTAAGTATTTAGGGTTTTTGGAGGTGGAATCTAGGGTTTGGAAACACCATTCAAACACATTGGATGTGAAATCATTGAGTCTCTTGGTAAAAAGAGATTCGAAAAAATGATAGAAATCAAAATTTGTTCTTAGAGAACTTGTTGAAGGCTAATTTCTTATAACCCTTCTGTCTCTTTGTAATAATTTGTTGATAGTGAATTTGAGAGATCTCTTTTCTCCAAAGCAGATCAAATTTAGGTCGAACTGAGTAAACAAATGTCGCCGTGTTCTTATTCTCTTTCTCCTATATATCGTTTTATTGTTTGTGCTTGTTTGATCATTTTGGTTTGGTTGCTGTTAATTTTGCTTCACACATCAAATTATTGGTGTAAGTTTTTTCCTAATTCACAACGAGTTTTATCCAATAAAATAGTGAATATTAGAGAGAGTGTTGGAAAGACAATATTCATAGCCGTCCTCAAGGTAATTTCTGATGCTTTACGGGTCTTAGACATAGTATGAGAAAATGACTCCTTATCCAATACATCGTAAACTCTTTTGTTCTTTTGATAAATGATGAATGAGACATGCATTAGTTATGGTGGTTGACATCTCAGCTATGCTAACACCACAAAACACCGTGTGTTGATTACACCTCATGCTATATATTATTAATCAAATGAAAAAACCAAGCAAAAAAAGTTTGGGGACCCATCGTTGTTGTTTTTCAAATTTGGCACATTATTAGGAACATTTTTTTGGGTATCTACCTTTTTGAAAACAAATTTATCAAGGGCTCCTTGTTGTCATTTTATTACCTCTTCATTTGTTTTTTTTCCCGCTTTTTACTGCCAAATAAATGCTATTTAGACATCATCTTAAAATAAATCAAATACTCAATCGAAACTAAAACAAACAAAAAAACCGTGGAAGTAGACATCAATAACACCTAAAAATTGGACTAATATTTTAGCACATGAGAATAATAACACCAAAAAATAAAAGCATGTCAACATTTAATTAATTAAATATTAACACACTTAATCACTTATATTAATACTTTTATCACACTTAAAAGATAAAAAAATTGCCTAACATTTTTATTTAATGATGCAAGATTAATGTACTGATACACAGGTCGCAAGATTAATGTATATACACACTAATTGCATTAATTGGAAGGCTGAAAGTTATAAACAAGATTGATGCATTGAAACAATAAAAAAAAAAGGGGCTTTGGATTTAAGAAGAAGACAATTGACATGAAGCAATTTTAAGAAATTGAAATTGCAATTTCGTATACACAATGGTGACTTGGCAAGAATGATTTCCTTGATTCCAAGCTAGTTTCTGAGATTTGGTTTTTCTTTATAGGTTTCTTTTCTCATTTGTCTTTCCGATTGTACATAAAGTTTTATCTTTTTTTTTTTTAAGAGTTTGGACTTTTCAATTGTACAAAAAGTTTTTTTTTCTTCTGTTTTGTAAGAGTTGGGCCAAGATAAGAATTTGGATTTGGGCAACTAATACAATTTGATATATACACTATAAAAAAAATTGGTTGGCCCCTATACAGACCTAGGCCCTAGGTCATCGCACCCCTAACCTAAGCCAAGGGACGACCTTGGCCGTCCTCGTTCATGGTTTCCTTGTATAGATTTTGTTTGGATTATAAAAAAAATGAAATGTTGAAGTAATTAAAATAAGATATTTGATTTTGTAACTTATTTATTGATTTCATTTTGTTCACACAATTAACCGTTGTTACATTTTGGTCCGTCAACTAAGCTCTCGTCAACCATAAATAGATTATTATTATTATTATTATTAGGGTCATACTAACCGGTATTTTAGACACTAGTTAAACATATCAAAAAAGAAAGTTATTAGTAAAAAAAAGAAACTTTTTGACTTTTTAGTATCTTTAACCGGTGTCCAGAACACCGGTTAGCATTTACCTTAAAATTATTATAATTATTACTATTATTGTTGTTGTTATTTACATTTTTCCTCTTTTTATAAAAGGGGGGCAAAAATTGGAGGTTATACAAACTATTATTATACACCTATAAGAATTGAAAAAACATCAATATCTATAAATTACAATTGTTCAATATGTATATCTTCATAAAAAAAAACACCGTTCATAATTTTTAAACTTTAACGCAATAAAAAAATCAAAAAGACAAATAGATAATTGTCTATCTATTTGCTAGTCCGTAATAACAATCATATGTTCTCCACAACCATTTACTTTTACAAATACAATTAATGCTAAAAAAAACTAGCATAGTTAAGAATCACTCTAAATTATTGTAGTACATAAATCATAAATGCGATGAAATGTATTTAAATTTCAACCGATATTATACATGATGTACCATCTTTTTTAAAAAAAAAAATTGTTTATTCTCATAAAATTAAATAAAAATTACATTCAATTTTCTCTCTCTTCCATTTTCTCCACAATCAATAGCCAATGAAAATTGTTTTTATATCTTCTCATAAAACTTATTCTAAAGAAAACACAAAAAAACTATACTCCAAATTCTTATGTTTTAGTTTTCTTAATAAGTGTGATTTGATTTTTTTTTCTTCCAATTTGGGACGAAGAGAGTATTAAACATTGGCTGATCTTAAAATTTTAAGTTGCAATAATAGAACTCATATTTTTATATGCTGACTTTTTTCTTTCTAAAATGACAAATATGAGTTGTTAATTAGTATTTTGTTTGTTGAAGAATTTTATCTACGACTTTCATATCACTAAAACTCATGTTTGTCATTCAAACCATCGGTCACCTTATCGCAATTAAGAAATATTATTTTGACACAAATTTGATGGTTAATGCAATTTAAATATAAGGTGACACAATTTGAATATATGGTAAATGAATATAACAAGTGTTATTACAACTCATTAATCATTCATCCAACAAAGTTAACCACAATTTTGAACATTGAATGCAAAATGTGGTTAATGAATATGATGTATATTTGATCACTTGAAAAACGTGTATATTTGAACAATATTTGAAAGATTATATAATTTATTTTTGACAATATTGGATGATTAATATATATATATATATACACACACTTCAACACTTGAATATTGTAGTCAACGACGATGTTCAAAATCACGGTCAATTGTTTCGGTTGATGGTTAATGAGTTGCAACACCTTATTATATTCATGAACGTATTTGAAATGTGATATCATCTAATTTGTTGTGAATTTTTTTTGTGGGAGTAACAAAACTCTAATTTTATATGATGATTCTTGTTATCCGTTTTTGAAGCTCCATGGGAGAAGGGTGGAGTACTCTAGAGAAAAGGAAGGAAAAAAGAGAGAGGAAAAGGTGCCATGATGATGATGAAAAGTACAGAAGAAGGGAAATAAAAGGAAAGAAACATGATATTCTGGAGTCTAAAAGTATGACTGATCTATCAGTGGTGGAGCTTGAAAAAAAAAAGGAGATAGTCTTAGAAGAATATACCAAGTTGACTCTGAATTGGGTCCCTCTTCCGTTGCAAATGACTTTGAAGATGACAAGACTGCTGACTTTCTAGAAAGAATCATTCCAATGGTGAAAGTGAAATAACCGATCAAACCAAACATGTATGCAGTAGTAGCACTGCAGGTATCTATCATATATGGAATCCAACCACTTGCTTGTTATTTGCCTCATGTTGACATATATGCTTTGCCTTACGTTGTGCCATTTTAACAAGAAACTATATAGTGTTCAATCAGATGGAAGATTTCTTGGCATCATTTAGGCGAGGGTAAATCAACGTTGAGGATCAAAATCATCACTCTCACCAGGAACATGTACTGTGCTAGCTATCAAATTCATTATATGTCAGTGTCACAGTTTAATTCTTTTAGTTTAACTCTTTTTATGATGGTGACATGCATGCATGGATACATCTTTCATAAATAAATAAAGTAAAAATTAAAGAGCGTTAACGGATGATAATTTCAACTCAAAATTTCACCAGTGACACAGTCCCTTATATGTTGATATAGCGACCATAATTTAGTTCAATATCGATCTTTGCATATTATTATAACTTTAGACGCCTAATAAACAAACCATCAATTCACAAGCCGATGTTATTTTGCATATGGTTGTGACTTGGACAAACCAAAAACCCGAAATCTTAATTGTTTAAGTTTAGGATTTTGATTCTCTGCCATAATAATAATAACACATATTTACACAAATTAAACAATCTAATCCATTGATTTGAAATAAAATGGTTTAAATTACACATTTACTAAGTCGGTTTTAAACAATCTCAACAATTGATTTAGATCGGCTGCAAAGATTATCGACTGATGCTGGCCATCTGTATGAATTTTCCAAGTCACACACTTTGAGTTATTGGTTCATCCCACTCCACAAAAAAAGGTAAAACCTTTATTAGTATATATATTATTAAAAAGAAATTTCAAATGGAAACAATGTCTCTAAATCTTCCAAACATTATTAATGGATTATGGGGGGTAGATTTTTTATTTAACTATATCCATAATTTACAAACTGCCGCGCCACCTGCTAATATAGGATCATAAAATTGGAAGAAGCTAATTGAAACTAGATGATCGGCTCCAATGTTCTTTCAAATATTCATTAATGCTGATACTACTATACGATGATGCAGTATCATTGTCAACATCAAGTAATGCAAGGCTAAGGTGCAATTCTGCACTTGAATTTGGATAGACTTCATCATCAAGATTTTCAGAATGATCATGATCACTCTCCTGAGATTTAAACATGTTTTCGACTTTCTCATCACATCCGTTTAAGATCTTCAGTATCTGCACATAATGGAAATGATATCATATACCTCAGAAACTGAACATTTTTAAAAAATCGATCAATAAGTCTGAAATTCTAATAACTTGAGAGAGTCATTGCCATTGTTATTATCACCTGATTCATATTAGGACGAAGTCGTGCAGCTCGTGTAATGCACAGAGATGCTGCAAGAACCATTCTGTGCATTTGTGCTACATCAAATTTTCCTTGCAACTTTGGATCCAATAAGCTTTTAACATCCCCACTCTCTAAAATTGGTTTTGCCCATGTGACCAAACTGATTTCGTGTCCTTCACAAGTTTTGGAGTCAATTGGTTCCCTTCCTGATATAAGTTCAAGTAGCACCACACCAAAGGCATAAACATCTATCTTGTCACTGACCTTTCCATACATGAAGTATTCAGGTGCAAGATAACCAAAAGTCCCAACTACATCGTCTTGTATCACAAAAGATGAAGTTGTTGGTCCCCACATGGCAAGTCCAAAATCAGATAACTGTAATAACGAATGTGTACATGTCACATCACAATCAAAAATTTCAGACATAAAATGATATTAATTATCAATTCTAGTTAATAGTATCAAAGTTATGATTACATGTGGCTCAAACCCTTCGGAAAGAAGAATGTTGGAAGACTTGACGTCTCTATGTATAATAGGCTTGGAGGTTTGATTGTGCTTGTGCAGGTAATTCAGTGCTTCACCAATCCCAACAGCTACCTTAAATCTGTCTTCCCATGTTAACATAGATTCATCCTTGTTCTTACCTATATCCATTATTTCCAATTTCATCAATAAATAATATATCATATCCACTTTCTAGTGTATATATACTAATTTTATTTTTAATTAATTACATTCAATTTTGTAACTTCCATTTTTATCAGAAAAGCATTTAGTGTGTACAGGCTAGTAGTTACAATGACAAGTGAAAAGAGAAGAAATATTAGTAGGACTAACCGCGTAGATTTTGGTCTAAGGTTCCCTGGGGGAAATAATCGTAAACAGATATCAAAGTTTCATCTCTAATGCAAATCCCTAGCAAAGGAGCGATGTGTGGGTGGTTCAATGAGGACATTATTTCAACTTCAAGTGCAAAATCTTTGCAAGCTTCTTTTGATGACTGCATAACTTTGATTGCCACCGGCTTCCCATCGGGGAGGGTTCCTCTGTACACGCGATTGCTCCCTCCAATTCCAATCACATTTTCTGTAATAATAATACAATTTAAAACAGTAAAATTGAGAATTCATAAATAAGAACTTTCTTCATGTATGGTAAACTAGTACTAATTAGCAGCAGTGATGTTCTTAGTCCGACCTGAAGAGAATTGACTAGTGCAAGAGTTGAGAACCTCAAAGATAAACCACTTGCAGCTACTGAAACTAATAACATTTTTATAGCTCTGGCCCTCAATTTGAGATGAACTGTGTCGATTGTTATTATATTTGTGTGTTGAGCGATCCGGTAAGTTCATTACCCATTGTACAACAGACATGTCCCTTGAGATTTCTGTATGCATCCTGCGGAGAAGTGGCCAACCAAGCTTCTGTGATGTTGATAATCTTGATGACACTTTCATCTCTTCTTTAAATGTTTCTTCCTCCCACTTTCTGTTATCTTCTTGGCTTTTCGATTTCTCATTCTCATTCTCCGAGTGGTCAGTGCCAAATGCAGACTGGACCACCATACTGATAAGACTCGGTCTTGGATCCTCTATAATGCCACCTAGCATAATCATATTCATAGTTGGAAACAAATTTGCTGCAGTAGATTTCCTTTGAGAGCAAAAAGAAAACTAAAACACGTTCCCTATAATATAAAAACAAGACACACGTGCATGAATGTGATACAATATAATATTATGTACTACCAAATTAACCAAACCTATTAGTTGTTTATTATCTGTGCACCTTTGGAACACAATTCTTGCACCCTGAATACCGATAACATTGGTGCTGCCTGATACTCGTTTGGCGCAATATTTAGCCGTCGATGCTCCACCCCTGAAAATGAAACATGTTATAGAATAATCAGAAGAGAATAAAAAGACAGAAGAAAAGATGAAGGTAAATTAAATCCACATACCCTACCACTAGAGCAATAGCAGCCCGGTTTTTTGCTTCTCTGATGAGAATATTTCTAAAAGTTGTTCCTGTCAAGATATGACCCGAGAGACTTACCTGAAATTCAATGAGGCCAAATAAATAATTGATGTTAATAATGAATGAATAAGAAAAGGACAGTTAGGTGCATAATAAATGATAACACTACTAAATTTGTGCTTACCTTTTTCGCATCGCACAACCCTTGATAAACCTCTAAGTAATCATCTACCAAGGCCTTGCTTTCAGAAACATGATCTATATAAATATTTTTTAAAAAATCATACAAGTCACAAGTAAACAGTAAGTTTCAGAAAAAATTAGATATGATACCTGGAGTGGTAACAACATGGATTGCAATAACATAATCACCAGGTTGAGCAACTTTGGCTATAGCCCAGTTTAGGAGCTGTCTGCTGCTATGCCTATCAATTCTAATTCCCACCAAAACACATCTCTCTTTCACTGTCATTATTGTCTTCTTCCGCTATATTTCTTTTCTTTGATGAATGAAAAAACAGAACAGAACTACCATGGTTGAGACATAAGAATGGCATGATCCATTGGATTGGATGTAACAAAAGGTGACAAAGACAAGAAGAGATAATAAAAAAAGAAAGAATAGAATGGTCAATAGGTGATGGTATTATAAGGGGGAAAAATGTTGAATAAATGCAAAAGGAATAAACGACAAACAAGAGAAGACAGAAAGAAGTATGAACCTAAAAATATAAGTTATATCCAAATTGCATCAGCCTATACCTATTTGCAGGATCCAACATTCACGCATACAGGACATCAAGATCAAACTGTCCAAAAAACTACCAATGTCTCAAATGCGTCAATGTGTGTAAATCCCAACTTTCCTAGTCAAATGTGTGAATGTGCGTAATCTAGATCGTCCAAAATTTCATTTATTTAATTTAACACGTTGAAAATCTTTTGTATAATTATGTTTCAGCTTTCAAACTATGTTGTATCGTATCAAGTTACTATCACGTTAGGTACCATATGGTTTGTTCTTTTTAACAAACATATCATTTCAAAATTAACTAACTAGCAGTAAAAGGCGAAAGTCTAAGATGTTGCATCTAAATCAACAACTTTAAACAATGAATAATCAACAATTATAAACAAACAATGTAGGTTCAAGAGATATTGTTATTTATTTCTCAAGTCGCGCCATCTTTTTTATTTTAAAACATACCATTGCTGACTGAGAACCATCATGACATAATAATCATCTATAATACCAGTATATTTTTTTATTATATATCTATAACACCAGTAGTACAAATACAAAACTTGAAAAGATGTTGACCAACCAATGTGATTAACTTTGTAATTTAGAAGCAGCCCTCTCTATGCGTCTTAAAATCAAACTTTGATTGTTCTTCATTTTCCTTTCCTCCAAATTTATTTAACACCTTTCCAACAATGAATTTAGAGTCAAAAACCATTTCATTTTTTTAATAAAAATATGCAATAAAATAAAGTGGAATTAAAGATTATATTGTTTAAGTTGAATTGGATAACGAATTGACCAACAATAGATTAATCCAAGTGGTAAGGGACTTGTGTCTTTTTTTTTTTTTTTTTGTGGTGTCCGGGGTTTGGATCCTGGACCTTACATACATTATGCATTATTCATACAAACTGAGTTAAGCTCATGAGGACTGACTTGTGTCTCTTAAGCATGTAGTTAAGGGTTCAATTCCTAACTCATGGTAAAAAAAAGGAGAATAAGAAGGAATTGCATTTCATTCCGTCTAATACTAAACTTTTTTTCGTCCTTTCAATTTGTAAAAGACTAAGTATTTCTTTTCCTCTATTTTATTTTATTGTAAAATAATTCAAACAATTGAATAGTAATTTTATTTTATTTCACATCTTTCCATTTTCCCTCAATCTCTTATGCTATGCTATTGAAAAGGAAAAAAAGTAAATACAATTTAATTTGACACAAGCTAAAAAAAACATGCATATACTAGTACTAGTAAAAAAAGCACGTAGTCGTATAAGGAAAAAAATACATTATTCCAAAATCAAAAGTGATAATTCAATTATTAGGTAAAGACGAATAAAAATAAGCATTAGTTCAAGTATCACGATCTCAATTGGTAATCTCGTCCCCACAGGCCTTTGTTTATATAAAGCATAAACTGTGAATTTACCACCAGAAATTAGATTGGTCCTATGGCCTACTCAACTGCATTCTTGGAATTAAGTTAAAAGATTGGTTTTGTTTAAAGAATCTTAATGAGCTTTGCCATCTTCTTTCTGCAATAATGGATGGACTTACTAGTACAAAATGGAATCACAGATTCATAATCCACAAATTATCATTTCCAAGTTGCATATATGATCATATATTAATGCATTCCGCAATTATAAAAATGGGAGTTTAAAGCATGTTTATTTAAATATTGATAGTAATAGTAATCATGCAATAACTGCTACCTCTAAAAACTTTATGGAAATTATGTAATGATAAAGAAATCTAACCACTGTACTCCGGTAGGTGCTTAAGCACACCAATAATTTTGAATGTGTATTTCTTTTGCTGATATACTAATTTCTTTTCTGAGGGGAAAATATGAAAAAGAATATATAAAATAAACAAAAACCTACCAATTCTTTACTGGTAGTCAAGACCCCAAGTTTCTATGACTGTCAGGAGAATATCATGAAAGAGAATTTATGGCAACTAGTAAAGTGATGACACTAGGTCATACATCAATTTTTGTACAGTTTTTATGTAGTTTTGGTCGAGTTCAGGTGGTTATGCATGGGTCAGAAGCTGGAAAAAGGACTGTTTTGTAATTCTGAAGCTGAGGAAAATCGTGCTCCGATTTGGCAGGATCGTAGTACGATTGTGAAGTGAATTTGAGACAGGTTGTCTCGTAAAAAATCGGAGCACGATTTCTCACAAATCGGGCTACGATTTTGAGACGCTCCACCATCGTGCTCCGATCTGCAGGATCGGGCTACGATTTTAGCGTTTCTGGGAAATTTCCTATAAAAGGGAAACCGATTTC
>Ga0315914_1002439_pt1 | contig 28477 bp, 11 predicted proteins | sample MpolenodulesMG_FD_203920 | JGI IMG/M metagenome (GOLD analysis project Ga0315914, IMG submission 203920) | Medicago polymorpha root nodule microbial communities from Los Angeles, California, United States - elongated nodules | ecosystem: Host-associated > Plants > Roots > Nodule | place: USA...
ATAATTCACCAACCGTAGGAAATATTTTGATTAGCACTATAACACGTTTTCATCTGTATTTAATCATATTAATAAGGCCATCATTTGCTAAAAACTTTGAATGAAAATTTCAATTCTTAAACCATTGAGGGTTGACCGCCCCTTCAGCTGCTAAAAAATAAATTTATTGATTTACTAATCCAAAATTTTCGAGATACAACTGCCAACAAATTGTTTCGATTTTAATTTTGGAGTGATATTAATTGGAGCAAGTAATTTTTCATTTGGTTATCGTTTGAAATAATTCTCCCACCATAAGAAATATTTTGATTAGCACTATTCGTTTATAATTTTATTCTAGGAAATTATAGGTCTAACATTTACTGTAGTGGAAATAAAAATCTGTATGTCATCATATTAATAAGTCAACATCTTTTTTAATAGTTTATATGAATATTACACATTAAACCATTGATCATTTGACTCTCCCTTTAAATGATGACATTATAACTGTTTTGTAAATGGAGGAAATGCACTATTTAATTTACTCTTTTAGGGTCAATGGAGCAAATGATTGCATTATTAATGTTTTGTAAAGTATAATAATTATCAAATGATGGTGGTAATAATTGTGCAATGATTTTCGAACTGTATTAACTCAACATATTTAAGCATAACATAATTCTTGAGAAATTTTCCAACGTAACACATAATGAATTAATGCAATTCGAAAATGCTATGACAAATTTTCATTTCTGTAAATATGTAAATACACATCAAATGAAGTTTTTATTTAGTAATATGTATAGATATATTGGCAGGGTAACTTGGCTGACTTTTACCGATAAAAATGGAATTTAAAATGGATCATGGATCTGATTATCTAAATTTAATGCATAATTTTTGCCAAGGTTAATTTTACTCATTGTGTCTATTGAGATATGTTTCCTGAAATATTGCAGCCCACATTCCCCTTCCAATGAGCCACATATACTACCACTGTCAGTTTTCAATGATTATACAAAGTCAACATTACAAATTCAGGAAACCTGTATTTATTGGCTTCTCATCATTTTTACGTGGTTTTTGTGACTGTTTGCCTTTAAGTACTGACTTCTGTTTGTGCATTCTCAATTGCAACAGCCCATAGACTAAGGTTTAGTATATTGCTTTTGTCTGCTGCAACTATGGCCAACACTTACACTCCCCTTTTGGCTGTAACTGGTGGGAAAAGATATCTCAAGAGGAAAGTACGCGTTGCTCATGTATGGTGTATACCATCTAAGAAGGATCCTAACGACATGACTTTCATGAACATCCTCTTGGTTGATGACAAGGTTGGTTTTGCGTCTCCTTACAAATATTACGCAGGAACTCATGTATTGTTGCGATAAACATTTTTGCTGTTTTTTAATTTGTTTTTGTCGTTTTTTTCTAGGGTGGTCGGATGCATGCAACTGTCCGAAGAGATTTGGTGTCCCAATTCCAGAAAATGGTGACAGAAGGATGTACATATGTTTTGGACAGTGCTATTGTTGGTTTCAATGATGCTCCGTTTAAGCTTATAAGTCATAAGTGCAAGCTTACTATGATGGGTCAATCAAAATTCACCAAAATCAACGCTCCGGAAATTCCAATGAATGTGTTTGAGTTCATGACACTCAAGGACGTATTGAGTTGTACACAGGAGGAGAAGGTTATTGGTAGGGATCCTCTATTTTAATCAAATTATAAAACATCATCATATTTCAACCTATTTTCTGTCATCGTCAAATTTCCACGTTTTTTCTACAAAGTTAATTTGAAATTTTCCTTCTTACACCAGATGTCATTGGTCATGTAACTGCAAAGGATACTTTAAGGGAAACAGAGAAAAATGGCAGGAAGAGCTGGGTCATTGATTTAACTCTTGAAGATACAGAGTAATGTTTGGTTGTTTTGATATTAGTTCAAATTTTATGTTTACATTATGCGATAATCGTTGTTATTAATGTTATTACCTTTTGTTAACAGAAGCAATCGTATACACGTCTCTCTTTGGGCCGAGTTTGCTGACAAATTGACTAGCTTTTTGATGCTCATGAGGGTTCATCCGCTGTGATACTCATTCTTCAGTTTTGCAAGACACAGAAATACATGGGTACGCATCTCTATTACGTAACAATTGTATTAGGCATTGAGATATATTATTACAACATAATAAAGACATCTTATATTCACGTCTTTTTATTCCAAGATTATCTTTGACACCGTCTGATACTAGAATTCCTTTCAAGTTTCAACGAAAGCAATTTCCGTTGACCGTTTCTTTTGCAATGACTATAAACAAAAGCCAAGGTCAATCTTTGAAACATGTTGGCGTATATTTGCCATCTCCTATCTTCTCTCATGGTCAATTGTACCTTGCTTTGTCAAGGGTTACTTCAAGAGACGGGTTGAAAATATTAATATCTGATGATGACAGTGAAGACACTAATGTAACGTCTAATGTTGCTTATCACGAAGTTTTTCGCAATGTATCCTAAATTGTGTACTTTGTAGGATTGGCCGGAATTAAACTTCTTTATTGTTAATTATTTATGACTGACAATTTCCCCTAAGTTGTGTACTTGCTATGATTTAATAGAATTAAAGTTCTTCTATTTGTATGATTCATAACTTGGAATGAATCATAAATTTTGTACTCTCTATGTTTTACGATTTATTGTTATATTTATTATGACTTATTCTACTATGGTATAATATTGGCTAAGATGAAATTGTGAGTTTCTACATGAAAATAAGACTCGTGCTGACGCACGGGTCATAGTTCTAGTTTTATATCTAATCCTAAGATACAATGCATACCTTAACTACAAAACCCTAAACCTAGCAGATTTGGCGGCAACTAATCCATGTCTAACCTACTCACACGAATTGCTAAGCTCAATAATTGCAATATTTCAAATTCAAATTAACCCAAAAGTTCTTCCACTAACCAAATGCATATCAGCCCTTTCATATTTCTTAGGGATAATTCCCAATGCGACAGCTACTAGACATATAGTAAATGTTACCCATTAAACTATTATGAGGAATTACCACACCATTGTAAATCTAAGAAATTTATAATACAAAATCCCAAACGGTGCATCGCACGGGTGAAAAGTCTATTTATTAGATTCCCTTTTATTTTCAACGTTGACAGTTTTCTATGTGTATTTTGTAATGCAATCAACAAAATTTAAAAGTGGACACTTAAACAAGTTGACATATACCTTCTACAGCTAATGTTTTCGTATGGTCAACTTTATGTAGCAACTTCCTCAAAAAAAAAAACTTTATGTAGCAATATCAAGGGTTATATCAAGAAACGGTCTGAAAATTTTGCTTACAGATGAAGACGGTGCTTGCATTGATAGTACTTTGAATATAGTGTATAAGGAAATTTTCCGAAATTTGTAGAAAACTTATTACTTTCATTATCGTTGAATTTAAAGCTATGACATTTGAATATTAAGTTGGAACTATAAGATGTATTTTTGCGTCTCCATGCTACATTTACCGCACGGGTGAAAAGTCTAGTTATCTCTCAAACCCTATATTGTTAACAACACTATATATGGCCTCAACTAGTCATCATGCCAAAAAACAACTTCCCCCCTCCAATATTTTTCACATGATCTAGAAGGAAGACTTATTTAAATAAATGTTGTAAAATTTAATTGTGATATTAATGTGTACAAAACTTGCTCACCGTTGAGGAAGGATTGCAGAGAGGACACTGATGAATCATTTGCTAGCTAGGCAGCTGGACTGAGAAAATATAGTGCCCAATTCTTTAAACGCTCCCAATTTCATGAAAACAAATTTACATAATAAGTGATGAATAAACTTCTCTATAGTTGAAAAATTGTTATTCTCTGATTTTGAACTTTTTTTTAGTAAATCTTGTAATGAACTTGATTGTATAAAAAAGGAAATATGAGAAAAGACTTTTACATGTTATATATACACAAGAACGGAATGTCTAACAACAAGCTAAAGGTTAAATATGCTTTTAATCCATATAAAATTATGAGTTTTCAAGTTTATTCCATATAAAATTTTCATGATAGTTTGTAAAAATAATTATTATTTTGAAAACCTTTTTAAAAAAAAAATAGAGAGTTTTAGTCTTTCAAGATAGTCCATATAAAATAGGCTTAAACACACTTTTTACCCCCTCAATTTGCAAAAGTAGCAATTTTGATCCCCTTTTAAAAAAATGGCAAAAATAACCCCCCATGTTTACCCCATTTTGCAAAACCCCAATTTAGACTTGGTCAAGCCTACATGGCACGCCACATAAGTTAAAAAGTTGCCAGCTGTATACTTTTTGAATTAAAAAATTGGAAAATTCACGCGTGTATTTCTAAAATTTAAAAAATAAAAAAAAAGGAAATCATGATAGAGGGAAGCACGTGAGTCTTTTCTCTTCTTCCCCAAGACAATCAAACCTAAAAAAATTATCAATATTTTTCAATTCCTCTTGTCAATTCCACGCTCCCTTTCAATCCATACCACATTCATCAACGTCACCCAGATTCATTCATTATCACCATAAAATCCTCATCAACGCCAAGAAAAACAGCAGCAACAAGATGAACAAAAAAAAAGAGAAAACGAACCCAGTTTAGAAAAATCCACCTATTTTCAAATCCAACTCTACATAAAAGTTTTGGATTCGATTTTATTGCCAGATTTGACGAAGGGATGAAGAAGGGATGCCGTAAAATCTACCTATTTTCTAATCCACAACATTGGTTTTTTTAGGGTTTGATTTTTTGTACAAAACCCTCCCTCCCCAGAAGTACACGTAATGGTTGAAGGATGAACAAGTTAATGCTATTGCTAAGGTTGAACATAGGCTATTGCCGGGTTTGGATTTGGAGTTTCAAGATCTGGATTTGAACATAGGTTGTGGCTGTTTGGATGGATAATTGGATTGAAGTTGTTGTGGGAGAAAAGAGTGTCGTTGTTATTACTGAGAAAGAAGAAAAATGATGCTGTAAAAAGGGTTGTTATTACTGGGAAAGAGAGAAAAAGGGTTGTTGTTGTTGTTTGAGAGATAAAGAGATTCTGAAAATTATGAAGATAAAGAGGTTGAAGATGAATATGTTTTGCTTTCTTTTTTCACATATTGAATTTTATTTTTCTAGGTGTATTGAAGGTAGTGATGAAGATGTTTTGCTTTCTTTTTTCAAAAGATGAAGATGAAGCTTTCAATTCATGTGTCTTTCTTTCTTTTTTTTTCCTTTTTGATTTATTTAATTTCGTTTATATATATCTGGCTTTTTTATTTAATTTTTATTTGAAAAAAACACATTTGGCCTGCCATGTACGCTTGACCAAGTCAAAATTGCGGTTTTGCAAAAAGTGTAGACATGGGGGTCATTTTTGCCATTTTTGCCATTTTTTTAAAAGGGGGCCAAAATTGCTACTTTTGCAAACTTAGGGGGCAAAAAGTGCGTTTAAGCCTATAAAATACAAGTAAGGAATAAAAGTGGATAAAACTTTTGTATGGACTAAACTTAAAAGTTTATAATTTTGTAGGGATAAAAAAAAACATATTTAATCTTAACATAAAACATGACAACATTAAGAAAATTGATGTTGGCACATGTGTTAAGGCTGAAAAACACCACAAAGAGACAGAAATGCCCCGACGACAGTTAATTGCTGATTAATCAAAGAACCAGCGGCAGTTAACTGCCGATGAAACCGACGGCAGTTAACTGCCGCTAGATCCATCGATAGTTAACTGCCGATGCAATCCTGATACAAATCCAGGCTGAAGCCCTCTCATCCATTATTACTCTCAAAATCTCACAAAATTTCTCCAATCTCTCTCAAAATCTCTCAGAAAATCTCAACCAAATTTATTCAACAAAATCACAAGTAAGTAATCATAGTGCTATTAACTTACATTTTATTTGTTATAAATGTTTTTTTGTTTTATAATTTTAGTTTTAGGTTGATGTAAATATTGTTGTTTTTTTTTTTATATATAAATTTAGTTTTTGAGTAGATTTACATGTTATAATTCATTTGTAGAGTAGATGTAAGTTGATTAATTTTGGTAAAATGTTTACATGATGTTTATGTTATAGTTTTGAATTGTAGGGTTATTTTAAATTTTGGTGTGTTCTATTTTTTTTTAATTTTATTTTTTGAGTAAATTTACAATTAAGAGTATATGATTAATTTTAAGAGTAGATATAAGTTGATTAATTTTGTTATATTTTTTGCATTTTTATGCTGTAGTTATGATTTTTAGGGTTTATGTATAATTTGCACTTCAAGTGTTTGTCGAAATGTTTGAATCAGTTTTTCATTGATTGTTTACTTTTTTATGGTGTAGGTTTGAAATAATGATCAATTTGTTCAGTGTTAGCATACGCTTCAACAGTGGAAATCCTCAGATGTTCAAGGTTCGGTATATTAATGTCACGTTAAAAGGTCTTAAGGATCAACTGGAGGAAATCAACCAAGGACTCAACCCCGGAGACACAAGGAGAGTGAAATACATTTGGTATGAACGTCCAATGTTGGACGACAGGAGAATAATGTTAGTTAGCTAAAATTAAAGAACGACGACGTGAGGAGCATGTTCTCGATTTTTTGGCAGCACAGTATAGTTCCGTTTATCGATATGTTTGTCACGTTGCAGAGATCAACTGAAAATATTCTCAACAGTTTGATTTCGCCAGAAGATTGTGATTACGTAGGGAATGCACCTTCCAACTACAACAATTGTCTTACCTCTTAATAAGGTCAAACCTGTTAAACAACAGCTCTCAAGCATTCACCTGGAAGTTTTATTGTTCCTTTCAAAAACTAGGTAGTGTCTTTATTTTGTAGGAATTTAAATTAAATTCTTGTTAGTTTGCTGAAGATTTGGTATTGAATAGAACACAACATGTATTATGCATAATCAAATATATTAGTTATGATATCGAGTTCCTTCATATAAGATGAGTGTCATGGAATGCACCTAATTCTTTATGTGATGACTCGTCTTATATGAGGGAATTTGATGTGATAACATATATAGTTGATTTTGTAGAATACATGTGTTGTGTTCTCGTCATTCTTATAAGACACTTTAGTGCCAATATTTTCAGTAAACTTTCACGAATTTAATTTAAATCCAACGTCATGATGATGCTACATATATTTAGGGAGAATGTTATGTAACGTAGACGATTTTAAATTTGAATAAATACGCAATTTCGCTTCGAATTGAATAAATACGCAATTCCGCTTCGAATTTAATCAATACGCAATTTCGTTTCGAATTTAATTAATACACAATTTCGCTTCGAATTTAATCAATACGCAATTTCGCTTCAAATTTATTCAAAACGCTAGTTTATTCAAGATTATTCAATAACAAAATGTTCCAAAATGTTCCAAGATTATTACAAGCCATTACATTATTTATTCATCTCCCTCGTCGCTTATCTCAATTGGGTTGTCCTCGACAGTCCCTGGGGCACCTGCTTTTGGTTGAAGACCAAAATAGCATGTTCTCCCACTCTTCCTCAGCCTAGACTGATTATACACGGGCACCTTTAAATCCTTTTTTTTTTTGCAGAACTATCACATTTGATTCCGTGCCATGTCACAAGCGATTTTGCTTTCTTCTTCTCATCACCCTCCTTTTTGTTCAACTGAACCTGATTTTGATTCTGAAACATATCTACATAGAGAAATTGGTGATCAAAACCAAAACTAATCCTAACAATTCTATCACAAATTCATAACAACAACATTTCATAAAAAAAAAACTAACAATACTACAGCAATATCATCAAAACCTAATTATGTGACAATTTAACCAAAAATTCTAACAATTCTACAACAATTCATCAAAACCTAATTATGTGAATTTAACCAAAACTTCTAACAATTCTACAACAATATTTCCTAACAATTCTACAAAAATTCATCAAACCCTAAACTAATCCTAAGAATTCTACCACAATTTCCTAACAATTCTACAACAATATTATATTCAACTCTAATCTAATATCTAATCATAAAATCATAAAATCAACAAAACCTAATTATGTGACACTTTAACCAAAAAAAAGTAACAAATCAATCATAAAACAACAATGTAATAGGATGGCAACAACTTACTTGATTTTGTGAGCGTAATTGACGTTAAATCCGCAACAATTGGGAAATTTGGCACCTCTTGAACTTAAATCCGCAACAATGGAGTTTTGGAAACTCCTAGGTTCTGTTATGTTCTTATAGCAGACCCTCATCACTTATCTGCCGATGGAAACCTCGATACATAACTGCCGTCGGTTCCATCGGTGGTTAGCTGCCGTCGGTTCTTTAATTCATCGACAGCTAACTGCCACCGGGGCTTTTCAGCTATTGATAATGTGTCAATAGCAATTTTCCAACATTACTTCGCATACAAGAAGAAAAGTCCAACTACTCTCAATATTTATTTATTGTTTACTTTACAACAGCACCCAACATCAACAAGAGACCCCTCCCTACTACAGCATCCGCCACAAAAATGCCAAAACATTAACGATTAAAACAATCACCCAGGTACAAACAGCATTCATAAAACAAACATAGCAATCTACTCAAATTTCATTCACTTCTCGCAGCTTGCCTTGAAAAAGCTTCTCATTCCGCATTTTACAAAGCACCCAAATTGTTGCGTGTCAAATTAACCAAAACCTTGTTCGACATATCTTATCCAAAGCAAGACCACAAATATTCCAAAAGAATAAACAATATGAAAATATTTGATTGTGTGATCGGTTTGAAAGTCCTGTAATGAATCCTTCTTATTTAGAAAGTCTTTAACTGTGGAGCCATTGATGGATAGGATTCTGCATGTCGAGATGTTTTTTTGGTAAGACAGTGGTTGTCCATGTTGCTACAATAAGTAGGTGACAGCACCTGTCCCATGTTTAGTGTATTTTGTTGAATTTAATATGCACGTACCGTGAATGAACTCAATTAACACTTGACACTTTCGAAAAAGGCAAGAAAGAGCGTACAAAAACAAAAGCACCAATGGAGATCCCACTCCCACCAATAATAGGTTGCTAGAACTTTTTTTTTTCTTCACAATAATAGCATGCTAGAACTTATCAAAGTTCATTAGGCAAATTATAATACTCCCTCGGTCCCGGATTAACTGAGTCAAAATCTTATTTCACACGTATTAAGAAAAATGTATAATTGAAGGAGAAAGAAAAATAGTTTTAAGTGCACTTGTTAAATATTGATGTATTCTCCACTATCATAAATGTAAAGTGAAATATATTGAATTGGGAATGATGAAAGTAATATTAATTAGAGCTATAAAGGGAAAAAAGTAATTAATATTGTATTGAAAAGTGAAATGACTCAATTATTTTGAGACTTTTTTTTTTTTTTTGCAAATGACTCAGTTATTATGGAACGGAGGGAGTAGTACATGCATGCGATACCTAAAAATGAGATTTTTTTTAGGGTTATTTGTTTTTTTTTACTAATTTTAGGGTTAATTATTGAAATTGACCTTCTAATATACGTAAAGTCTGAAAAATGACCCTGTAAAATCAAAACACATATTCCGATGTTGTAATTCGAAATTCTTATTATGACCTTCTAATTTACGTGAAGTCCGAAAAAGAAACTTAACGATTGCATTTTTTCGTGATATTTTAGAAGTATGTTAAGATTGTTAAAATATGGCTTTACACAATAAATTAGAAATTTAAGCAAAAAATTAGTTATGAATTTTTAAAGCGTCAAAAACTAAAAAAAAATGAAAATCTCGATCTATAAATCAAATTTTGAGCTCGTTGTTTGCAGAATTATCTATAAAAATACATAAAAAGGATATGCAAAGTTTCATAGCATTTTGATGAAGTTTCAATTTTTTTTTATTTTTCAACCAAAATGTGCAAAATTGAAATTTTGTTCCTAGTAAGCGTATACTCATAGGTCAAATTTCGTTCCTTAATTTTGTAAGAATGGTTAGCACATAATAAGAACCTTCAAAATAAAATTTTGCAGTTTTTAAACGAGAGACAAATTAATTACAAATTGTTTAAGAAATTCATAATTATGAAGGATAAAATTTCATAATTAATTTGTACCTTGTCGAAAAATTCTAATTTTATTTTGTAAAGTCATATTTTAAAATCCTAAACAAGTCTAGAAAAAAATCATAAAAAAAAATAAACCTATAGGTCAGATTTTTGGACGACGCATATTTTATAAAGTCAAAAATAAGAAAAATATCAAATTACAAAGTTAGAATATATGTTTTTATTTTATTTTATAGGGTCATTTTTCAAACATATCGTATATTACAGGGTTAATTAACCTGATTTTTTATGATTAACTTTTTGGCTACTTTGAGAAAGGAATCTAGAATTAGACAGAGAGGTAAATATAGTCTACCCAATTTTTTTTTACTAAAAATGCTTAAATTCTCCTAATCGATTTGTCTTTAATAAAACCCATTAATTACTTGAGCTATTTTTTTTTAATCGGGCTCAATTGTTTAGTTACCACCATGCGTATAGTATATCATCGAACATCATTTCTAACAATTGGTATACTATATATCATCAAATATAATTTTGTTTACGAAATATAAATTGGTTATTAATTCTGTCAAAATAATAATAAAATTAAAGCAATTGTTAATCATGGTTACATTTGAAACAAAGAAAGAGAAAGTTACAAAGACACTTACTTTTAAAACATTGGATTACAAAAGACTCGGGAAAGGATCGCCTCCTGTCACTTTTCCTCCTGTTTTCTCCTGTGGGCTAATCTTAGCCATTCATTTCTCTTAATGTCAGATCAATGGCTGTTAATAAAAGGAAAATTGATTGCTAGAAAATTGATTTCCACTATCTGTTCATACTTCTACTTATAATTCTTCCTTTTCATTTCCGTTTAATTTTCCAGCAACAATTGGAACATTACACATTTGATTGGAAAATCAATTTGGTAGTATAGATAGCATATACATTTCTATTTCTATTGGAACTGATAGTTTTCGTTTAATTTATGGGATGAAACACCATACAACAATTGGAACCTGATGGGTTGAGCTTGGTTTGAGAGAGTTGTGAGTGAGAAAGATGGTCTCATGTGAGAAAGGAATGAAAGGAAAAAGACAAAAACATATGATTTAATTCTTTTAATTAATGGCCATTGATTTGTTATTAAAAAAAATGAATGGTTGGGATTAACTCACCGGAGAAAACTGGAGGAGAATTCACGGGAGACAATCCTTTCCCCAAAAGACTCTAGCTAATAGAGTTACAATAATATTATTTTAATTAACTTATTCTAGCTCCCAATTCTCTTATGGATACAATCTTATGTTTTATTAAACAATAGAAATAGAGAGGATACTTTGATTTTAATACACTATCAATGTGCTATTCTGACCTCACATAAAATAAAAGTAAAAAAGTCAAATAAAATTAATGTATCTGATTAAAAATCTAAATCAGATACATTTAGTTTATTTGATTTATTTATTTTGGCTTATATTTAAGATCGAAAGGAGTAATACATTTTACATTGTCCCAAATCACAACCAATTATATGACTTTAGTAATAATCATAATTAAAGTCAAATATTTTAAGTAATTTAATGGTCATGATTAATTGACAATATAAAATATCTTTAAATTGACAGTACATATAAATTAAAATCTAGAGAAAAATCTAGTCAAAAGAGCCTTAGATAGAAGAGTGTTATCACATTAACATTGGATCCACACCTTGATGAGTATCCTGCATTTTAGGTCCATCCATTAAACATGGACTCAACCTAAACATGAGAATGCAAAACTCCATTTGATTTAAAGCACCATCTCCATCCAAATCACCTTCCATTAGCATGTACACGAGCTCTTCGTCCCTCACCTCCAAGCCAAGCATGAAACAATTCATCTTCAAACTCTCAAATGTTATAAGACCCTTGTTGACATCCATAAGCAAATGAAACCCGTTGTAAAGTTCACCTATAAAACCTTCTGCTCCTAAACTCGCAACCATGGATGGAAAGTAGTCCTCAAAATCCATGTAAAAATCTAAATCCATGTGAAAACGTGTAAGTGAAACTTCAAGTAGAGGTTGCTAGTAACAATGTGAAAGGAGATTAATTATTAGCTTGTGCTAGAAGGGTGTGTTAAGTTGTGCTTTTTATATACCATAAAATAATAGCGTTTTCTAAATTGAGTGAAACAATAGTTTGGTGGTTGGAAATGTAGGGTTCCTTCAAAAAGAAAAATGTAGGGTCGGAAAATATGGTCCATATTTTAGTTCTTTGACAAAAATATGATCCATATGAAAAGTAATAAAATTTGTATATCGTATTGATTATTATTATTTTTTTGTCAAATAGCCTAGTGGATAGAATTAGAGATGGCAAAAAAATCCACACCCGTGGATATCTGTGGATAAAATCCGCCACGGACACGGAGCGGATACCTTAATGGATATTCATGGATAAAATAAACGGATATTTTAACTACCCGCTAATTAATGGATACGGATGCGGATTTAATGGTATCCACACCCGTGGATATCCATACCCACTATTAAACCGAATAAATTACATAAATAACTTGAATACCATTCAACTTCCTAAGAAAAACCCTAGATATTGTGAGTGTTATTAGTTATTACGCTCATTTAAAAGGAAGTGAAAGTGGTTGGGATTGTTGAAGCAACTTTCACAACCACTTTCACTTCCTTTTAAATGAGCGTAGTAACTAATAACACTCACTTCCTTTTGAAGAATATGATGAACTTTATTATTATTAGATGTAATGGACTTTATTTATGTTTTTATTAAACTCACTTCCTTTTAAACGCGTAATTAACCCGTTTGAAGAATTATGATGAGGTACCTGTGGATATCCATACCCGCTATCGAAGAACTTTATTATTATTAAATGTAAGGGACTTTATTTATGTTTTTGTTGAGTCAATGATCTTTGTTGTTATTGTAATGTATGGATATTATGTTTTGCTAAAAAGAAAATAAAATGCATGTGAAGAACCTTTGTTTCTAAATTTTAGCTAAAAAAAAATTAAACTAATTTTTTTATTTTATTTTTATAAATGTTATCCATGGATATCTGTATAAACCCACGGATACCTCAAAATTCGTGGATTACCCGCTAAACGGATATTTACGTGGATATGGATAGGGTACAGATTTTATATTTAGCCAACGGAGTGGAAACGATATCACACCATCCGCATCTCCATTACATCCCTAGCTAGAATTCACTTTTTCATATCGTATTGATTATTATTATTATTAATAGAATGATTTTCACGGTAAACAAAATTTTACGCTAGTTAATTATTATACTCATCACTTTTTTTTTTTGGGTAGGAATATCTCATCGTATTTGTAATAACGTAATATAATGTTTTTTGACTAAATTAACGTAATATATTAGGTGCATATTTTATGTTATTCTAATTGGAAAATGATACCATTTTAATCCTTATTAAATTTGCTTCAAAAATATCCTTATTATAATTTTTTATTACATTAGTCATTATGTATCAAGTATCAACAAACTCTATTTCGAAACTTTTTGGGTATAGGCCCGTTTGTTTTAGATTTTTATAAAAATAACTATTTTGTTAAAAAAAAAAATTTACCTTCAAAATAAAAAGCTACTTTTAGAAGCTTTTTCAAATTCTATTTTTTTTCTTCTAAAAACAAGAAACTTAAGTGTAAGAATTTTAAATCTTAAGAAAATGATTTTTGTGATAGTAAACAAATAGAAATAATTTTAGATTTTTTTTAAATTTTTTTAAAAAAGTCTCCAGATTCTTTTAACTTAAAATCTATTTGTTTTAAAGTTGAAACAAACACACCCACATTGTTAATAATTTTAAAATTCTAGTTCTAGTAATTAAACTGTCTAATTAAGCCCTTGTACTCTCATTCATTTATTTTGTTTATCAAAAAAAAAGTAATTAAAATATGTCTAATTTTTTTTGTCAAGTAGTTTAGTGGTTGGAGCTCACACAATTAAATATGGAAAAATGAAGTGTTCGGAGTTTGAACCACAACCTCTGTATAAAATATGTATTGTCCCTATCAACTGAGTTAAGCTCACAGAGACAATTAAACTGTCTAATTAAGCCATGACAAACACGTTAGACAGACCTTCAAAAATATAAGAAGTTTTGGTCAAAAAAAAAGGCTAGCAACTCAGCATCCTAACTATTTATCTGCTAACAAAAAAAGAAAAAAAAGTCTAAAATGCACTCATTGCTAATTTTGTACATATATGATATGGAACATGCACGGATGGATCTATGGTAAGCTAATTAACAGGGGGAAGCTGCCCCACTTTGTTTTTCTTTCTTTTGTTTTTTTTGAAGAAGGTAAAATGAATTATATTACCTCCACAAAAGAGTCCTTCCTAGCACAAGACGTATTAAGGAAAGGACAACAGAGTTAAGCCAATATTTACAAAAGTTGTCTGTACAAAGTAGACAAAAAACAGAAAAGAAACTTTTAGCCTATGCCCAGTATGGTAAACGGACTAAGCCACCACCCATGGTAATTAAGGGGAAGAGAAATATACTTCGCCTTCAACCACATAAAGCTAAGCGACTTAATCTTGTCGACCACCTGATAAACCGAGCATTCTTTGACATTAAACAGCCTATTGTTTCTTTCCTTCCATATTTCCCAATTTGCCGCAAACCAAATAACCTGGAGAATAGATCGGTGGCTCTTTGTGGTGCCACCGCAACAGCTAAACTGATTAAAATGATCCGACACCTGAAGAGGTGCAACCATTGACAAGCCTAGCCATCTATTAATGAATTGCCAAACAGAACCAAACAAGTTACAATGTAAGAATAAATGATTTGATGTTTCCAAAGAGCCGCATCCAGACACGCACTGCCTGGATGCTTGGTCAATAACACCACGACGGAGCAAGTTTTCTTTTGTGGGTAATCTGTCTCGGAGCAAGCGCAACCAAAAGATATGATATGATATGATGTTCGTTTTTGTGACCCCACAATAAAAAATGTCTTGCTCCCACTACTTCATCTTATGTCAATTTTGCGCATAATTATTCAAAGACCTAAATGTCCCCTAAAAGAAAATTAAAGACCTAAATGTATACAGGAATTTCTATGACACATTAAAAATTAAAGTATACTGCTACATATACTCTCTAAAAATCTATAAATTAATTATCATTTAAAAAAAATATCAATTAATAAGAAAAAAACATCGTTTTATTTTTACAAGCGTCATACTAATGTTTTTCATTTTGTAGTAAAATATAATCAATATTTATTACCATGAGTAATAAAAATTCAGAAAAAATATATTTTATTTCGCCAATACATTCAATAAATAATATTTAGTTATTAAAATTGAAAGTGATAAAAAATAATTATTTTTTTCAAAAAACACTCGTTTAATAAAATTATTGCACAACCACAATACAACATGAAAAAAGAACCTTAAGCCACGGAAAATTCTATTAAAATAAGGAGAAGCTGATAAGATAAGATACCGGGTTTGTCTACTAATTAGAATAAACAAGACTCTTATTTCTTCCTTCTTCATAAATTAACCAAGACCACGGCAACCTCTTAATCTTATCAACCACATCGATAATATTTGCTAAATTTCCATTGAAATAACCAAATACACCACACCTTAGCTAGCCAAATTAGTTGAGACATGTTATACTTCGTTAAAGAAAATATAATTATCCACCATTTCTTCTCCCCAGTCTAATGCAAACAAGTCTATCCAATTAAAAAGGTGCTTCCTAATTATCCTCGACTTTGAGCAATTAGCAAATATATAACAAAGCACACAACATTGTGTGAGATCTAGGTTTGAGAGATCGAGTACTTACGGGGGTGGATGGTAGTATATGCATGGGGTAGTTTTGGCTACCCCAAATTTTTTTATTTTGTTTTAACACTACTAAAAAAACAAAAATTAGTGAGGGATATTTAGCGAGGGAAAACGTGAAATCCATCTCTAATTCCGTCACTAAATTTTGCGACCAAAGAATTTGTGAGGAATTTCATTTTTTCCGTCACTACTTTCCCTCGCTAATTTTGCTTTTTCTAGTAGTGTAATAAGTAGGTATGTTTTATGTTTTGCCACCCCAATAATATTTATTTAGCTACCCCATATAAATATATTTGTCAAAAATTGATAGAAACCTGAAAGTTAAAAGAATATCACATAATTGATAAATTTATTTAGTATTATCTTGGCACTTCTAGTCTCTCCGATAACTATAAAATAGTTTTGTTAGCAATGAGTTTCTTACAAATGACACTCCTAGATAAATTTGACACTTTGAAACATCGTTGAACCCTAACATTTCTAAGTAGTTACTGTAATTTTTTGTTTATTTAGTGTTGTTTTAGTTTACATTTGTATAAGCAAAATTATACTATTAATTTTTCTTCAAAGTTAATTTAATATATATTAATTTTTAAAAAGTAATTTTTTTCCTATTTATTTGGCCCCCTCGTAAATTTATTGCTAGTTTTGCCGCTGAATACTGAATAGTTATTAATCCTACTAGTAACAAAATATAAATAAGTGATGTATATACTTGGAACTCTTTTAAGTACAAAAAAAATGAATATCTATTGCCGTAGATGCTCTATGTTTGAGAATTAAGCAACTACTGATAGCAGCCTTTAACTAAGAGCAAAATGATGAGACATATTTATGATTTTAATTTTTCATTTCATTGCAAAATTGTGGACCCCTTTTTCGTGGACGTTGCATTTGCCCCTTTGTAACAGTTATATATTCATCATCGACCGTAACCTCTGGCGTACTATAATAACAGTGTTTAAAGTGCATGAATTGTAAGTCTAGTCTACTAAGTCTAAGTCTAGCCATTTCATGAGAAAAGTTCCTTCAATTTCATGCCTTTGTCTTCTTCGATGTGGCCATGCATGTTCTCGTGAAACACATGCAAAATTAATTTTTTTTAGAGGATGCAAAATTAAATTATTGCCATGGTTTTTTAACGGAAATATAAATGATAAATGTTTCTACTCTTATCTGATGAAGCGTTTTAGGGCATTTACCATAGAAATATCCAATTTTAAGTATTTAAATAGGTCTCACGTGTACACTTCACTTATTTATAACTTTTTATTCATGGTACTTGTTAAGTATTCAATCTATCCAACTCATCATCTTAAAAAAAAAAAAAATCTAAATAGGTCCCACAAATAATTCTATATTATTTCATTTCAACAACACTTTTTAATATTAAAAATGTGTAGGCTACACAAAAAATACTAGTGCTTATATTTGAGCATCTCAACTCAATAAACACCTTCTACTTTTTCTCCTCAATGGAGGTATGGGTGTCTATGTGCAACCAATGCTTATTATGTAGGTAAAACAATGCTCCTATTGCACTAAGATAGGGTACTTCAGGACCAAGTAGTTCTTCACCTTCTTCTCAAGGCCTGTAAAAATCTTTCTCCACATCTAGTGATCTAACAAACATTGGAGTAGACAACAGATGAGATTTGTCTATGTAGAAATGTTTTCACACTTTTGCTATGTAACTTTCTTGATGCACAAAAATTCCATTATTTAAGTGTTCAATTTGTAATCCGAGAGAAAATTTTGTCTTTCCCAAGTCTTTCATCTCGAACTCATTCTTTAAGCAATCTATGGCTTTTGGAAGCTCTTCAGGAGTTCCAATAATTTTTATGTCATCAACATAGACAAATATTATAGCAAATTCATTTCCACATCTTTTCATAAAAATACATGGACAAATTGAGTCATTTTTATATCCCTCCTTCAACAAATATTCACCGAGCTAATTATACCACATGCGTCCTGATTGTTTTAACCCATAGAGAGACTTATTCAATTTTATGGAGTAGTCTTCCCTAGATCCCGAACTATTTGCATCAGGCAAGTTAAATCCTTCAGAGAGCTTTATGTAAATGTCACTATCAAGTGAGCCATATAAGTAGGCTGTAACAACATCCATCATGTGCAAATTTAGCACTTCATGAGCTATAGGACTAATTAAGTATTTAAAAGTAGTTGCATCAACTACAGGTGAATAGGTCTCATTAAAGTCAATCCTAGGTCTTTGCAAAAATCCTTGAGCAACAAGCCTCGCTTTGTATCTTGGAATTTAACCGCTCTCAATGCGTTTTTGCACAAACACCCATTTATATCCAACTGGCTTCACTCCTTTAGGTGTTCGGACAACATGTCCAAAGACTTTTATCTTGTTAAGCGAGTTTAATTCTGCTTCAATTGCAACTTTCCATTATGGCCAATTCTTGCTTTGTTTACAATCTTTAATAGACCTTGGATCACGATCCTCGATATCGTTTATCACATTTAGCGCTATGTTTTATGCAAAAATATCGTGAACATTGATTTCATGTCAGTTCCATTGTATTTCATTAGTGACATAATTTATTGAGATCTCTTGATTTTCGTGAATTTTAGGTACCTGATCAGTTTCTTCTGGAACTAACATATCAATTATGTCCGAAGGCTCTTTTAGATTTTTTATATCCTCATTTGGACCATCTTTCATTTTAGCTCATTTTCATGCTCGAGGATTTTTATCTTTGGAACCGGTTGGTCTACCGCGCTTCATGCGTAGTTGAGACTCATTTGCAATATTAGATTGTCCAACATGGACATCCATCTCTATAAGAGCATTAGCAGCTGGTATATATGATTTAGTCACACTTTTTGGATCAGTGAATGAATTTGGTAATTGGTTTGCTAAACTTTGCAAATGAATTATCTTTTGAACTTCCAGTTCACATTGTTTAATTCGAGGATTAAGATGAGACAATGAAAATTCATTCCAACTGAAATCCTTTTTCAGCTGCATTTTCTCTCCCCCTAATACTGGAAAATTTGACTCATCAAAATGACAATATGCAAATCGAGTTGTAAACAAATCTCCTGTTGTTGGTTCAAGATGCTTTATTATATATGGAGATTCATACATATATTCGTAACCTTCTTTGAGGACCTATCTTAGTGCGTTGTGGTGGAGAAATTGGGACATACACCGCACATCTAGAAATTCTTAGATGGGAAATATTAGGTTATTGACCAAAAACCAATTTCAAGGGAGATAAGTTGTGATAACTAGTTGGCCTGATGTGAATCAATGTAGGAGCTTAGATGAGAAATATTAGGTTCTTGACCAAAAACCAATTTCAAGGGAGATAAGTTGTGATAACTAGTTGGCCTGATGTGAATCAATGTAGGAGCATGCAAAATTGTATGTCCCTAAGAGGAAATTGGGAGTTTGCATCTCATGAGAAGTGGTCTTGCAATTAACTTTATGCGCTTAATAAATGATTTTGCTAGTCCATTTTGTGTATGAACATGTGCTACAGGATGTTCGATGTCAATTCCAATGGACATGCAATACTCATGTGGTCATCAATTGAAGAGCCGGGAGATTCTTCAATCTAATAAATTCTCATGTACCTCTTGTTCTCAAAGGAGTTGAAACTCATTTTGCTTATAAAGATGGTGCTGATAACGTGTTATGAAATATAAATGATGAAGAGAAAGAGAGAAAAGTGAGAGAAAAAGTATTTCATATTAATGTAATTCTATTACAAATGCACCCTATTTATAGGAAGATACAAGAGTATGAAAATGGGTTAATGAGCCAAATGTTTGGCCCAATGACTAATGAGCATTCACCATAATATATTCATAACAAGTTTAATGTACTTATGATTTTAAAGGTATTTTGTTCTTGTACTGTAATATTTAAGTTTGTGCGTGTACATGTGAAGTTACAATTTTATGTATATATGCTTGTGTTATGAGCTAAAGTAATTAAGTAAAATTCTTCGATTTCAATTTTGCTATTTCCTTTCAATCTTATAAAAATAATCAAGTAAAATAATTTGATTTCAATTACGATTTTATCATTTTCGATTTTACTGTTCCCTTTGCTTCCGAAGCAAAATTTGGACTTTGACAACCTTCATAACATATATATTATTAAGTGAGCACCAAATCATGTTTTTTTTATCTTCCGTCGTCTTCTTTTATCTCTTTTGTTTTCTTTCTTCTTTTCTTTATTTCTTCTTTCTTTTTCTCTTTCTTTGGTTTTTTTTCTTTTTTTTCTTATCAGATCTTACATGCACACTTTAACAAACGTTATTGATTAAAATTTTCTCTAAGAAAGCAACACACCATTTTTAGTACAAACAAGTCAACTCATTCACCTCATAAATCTCAATACCTGCAATTTAAGAACATCAACAGCAAAAAAAAGTTGTTATTGTTTAGTATCCCAAACAAATGTGAATAAACTGAACTAAAGATTATTCGTTTCTATCTTTTATGTCACACAATATATACTTTGATCTTTAAACTATTTGAGTTGCAATTCTATCCTTTCACCGATATGTACGAAAAAACGATATCTATTGGGAGATATCATCTTCGTAATATGGTCAAAATAGTATAGACTTGTAGTGGTCATGACTAACTAAGTTTGTTATTAATTGATTAAATAAATAAGAAACGTGAGGTTAACTTAATTGATAAAGACATTACATAATATAATGTAAAGGCCAAAGTTTGAACTCTGAACATCCCATTTATTCACTTTAAAAAAATGAATTTATAACCACTATGGTCCTTGACAAAATATAAAATAAAAAAGTAATAAAGAAGAAACAAAAAATTTGATCACTTTGAGTTTTATATCTAACCCATAATCTCCGCAAATGATATGTATTTGTATTTATCTCAATAAATTTGACCCAACACAACCGACAAAATGATAAAAATTCATATTTTTTTCGAAAGGGAGAAGTTTTATTTTATAAAAAAATGAAAAATTCTGGAACTAAAAAACATTTTAGATTTTTCTTTCGAAATTAAAAAGTTTGTTTCTTTATATTTTATACAAAAAATAAAAATACTTCCACAATTTAGATAATACTTTTTATAAAAAATTCCAAAATTAAAAAATTGGAAAAAAAATCATGAAGAATAGAATTAAGGATTTGTTATTCAACAGTATAACATGACTTATATACCAGTGTCAACCAATATCAATATCCATTGTATCCTGTTATTCTTCTAGATTATATTTTTGGATTTTTTTATAATTTTTTCGAAAATTTCTATATATATATATATATATTAATTTTGCCAGACTTTTTTTTTTCTTTCATTTTTTAAGATTTTTTTAAAAAAAGGTGCAAATACCACGTGGACCCATAAAAAAATAAAAAAACAAAATTAATTATACAGTCAACGAGCCACGTCATCAAAAAAGGGTGACTCAACGTGCAATCAGCGAAAATGCACAGTCAGATGGTCTAGAGGGTATTTCAAAACAATTTTTTTTTACAATGACCGAATCTAAAAAAAAAAAATTGCAAGGGGAAAAACTAAAAGTGCCCTACATTACAGGGGGTAAAACTCTATTAACTCTTTAAATATATTATTTTTAAGGCTAAAATATGGCTTTAGTCCCTATAAAATTTTTTTGTAGTTTTTGGTCCCTGTAAAATATTTTGTTTTTGAAAATATTTTGGAGGGACTATTTTTCTACAAAATAGGTTCGGTCATCATGTGCCACGTGTGCAAATCATCACAAAAGTGGGGTCAGGGACCAAAACCAAAACGAGTAATATTTGCAAGGACCAAAAACTATAAAAAAAATTACTAGGACTAAAACAAAAACGAGACATATTTGCAGGGACCAAAACCATATTTTAGCCTATTTTTAATGACAACTAAAAATAAAATATTTAGTTGATACGATCAAAGTAACTTATGAAGTTTGTTGAGGTATTTATGCCAAATAAAATATTAGTTTTAAAAAATAGAAAAAATAATAAAAATATTGAGAATAAACGTGAAAGCCACATGAAAGTGTCTTTTAGCGATCCACACATCAAGATGTGATTATCAACTTTTTAGTTATAACTTGCTAAAAGACATCTTTATAAAGGGTGTCTTCTACCAAAACTCATATATATCATATATACCACGGACTGAGATTCCCTGCTGTATAAAAGCACGGTGTTTTGCCACTGTTTTGCATCTCAACCGTTGATTATAGTTCATGCAGTTTAATTTAACTCAGTTGTCAAATAACTCCAAATCATCTTAACCACACGATTTAGATCGGACGGTCCTGTGCTGCTAGAGCGTCCTGCTATAACCTTAAATTGAAGAAATTGCAACCTAGGAAATAAGGGTATACAACCCCACCAATAATACCTTTCCAAACAAATTTCTATTCCAAGTTCGGACTATAACATGCTCATCCTTCTAGTTTGAGATGACAAGTGTTAAATAATAAGTTATTGGCCTATGATAATGGGCCATTTAGGTTTCTAAGTTACTATTATAGTCAATTAGATTTTAGTATATATTAGCTTGTAACTTTTATTATATTACGTCATTATAATCATATGAAACCCTAGCGTTTCCTTTTGTTATTATCTTTGAAACCATATATTGTTAACAACACCATATATGGCCTCAACTAGTCATCATGCCAAAAAAAACAACTTTCCCCCTCCAATATTTTTCGTATGATCTAGAAGCCAATAGAAAGAGTGCCCCTCCCAAATCCTCACTAACATAAATTCGTCCACTAAAGGTAGAAGGAAGACTTAAAACACTTATTTAACTAAATGTTGTAAAAGTTAACTGTGATATTAATGTGTACAAAACTTGCTCACCGTTGAGGAAGGATTGCAGAGAGGACACTAACAGCATATCCGCCACCAAAATGCCCACAACATTAACGATTAAAACAATCACCCAGGTACAAACACCATTCATAAAACAAACATGGTGCCACTTCAATCTATGGATACCTAAAAATGAGCATGCTAGAACTTATCAAAGTAATCAACAGTACTATCTTCATAAAAAAGTTCATTAGGCATATATGGTGCCCACTTCATAAAAAAGCCAACAATAGTTAATAGTACGGGTGTTCCATCTTAGGTGCCCACTTCATAAAAGCTAGCCCAACACCATTCAACACTAGTAATCAACAGTACTATTAAGCATATAGCTAGCACAAGACGAGCCGAGCTAGCCAAATAACCAAAACAAATCAACTGCTGCTCTATATAGGTGGAACACCCGAAACCCACACAGCCACGGAACGGACTCGACTACGCTTCTAAAACCACCAAAGCAAACAACAAAAAACAAGTCAAAAGCCAAAAGAAATAAAAAACAACAGATACAGCAGCAACACTGCCGGTCTAAACCGGACCAAAACCCCAAGTCAGCCACCAGCAATGAACACAGTAGCAAAACAGCAACAAAAAAACATAAGCAAGGGCTCTAGGACTGCCAAGCCCAAAAAACGCCAGCAGCAGCCAAGAACCACACAACAGACCCGCCCGACCGCCCCCACTACAGCATCCGCCACACAAAACCCACACCATTAACGATTAAAAAAATCACCACCCAGGAAAGTCCCGGAATGTACACATTAACTTTACTTTTTGATTAATTTTGAAAAACGATAGATTTTGTGACATTTGGTTGTATGATCAGTTTGAAAGTCCCGAAATGAATCTTTTTCTTTAGGAAATCTTTAATCGTGGAGCAGTTGGAGGATAGGGTTGAATTCTTCATGTGGAAATGTTTTTTTGGTACGACACTGGTTATCCATGCTCCTACAATGAGTAGGTGACAGTACCTGTCCTATGTTTAGTATAGTTCGTTGAATTTAACCCATGTTGCTAGAACTTATCAAAGTTCATTTGGCAAATTATAGAGGAAAGATATTTGTGCAACCAGTTCTACAACCTTTTGACAACTTTTTCTCTCATGCTCATATTATATTCTTATTCTCTCTTTTTCTTTTTCTCTCTTTATTGTTTTTGATCAATGAAAAGAAAGAAAAAATAAGTTGTCACATAAGTTGTCTAAAATGAGTTGTTCAAATATCACTGCTCCAAATTATAATAGTACATGCGATACCTAAAAAATGAGATTTTTCTTGATTACTTTTTCGTTCATGTGGAAGGGATCTCGTAATTCGAAGTTCGACGAGAGGTAAATAATGTAGAATAAAGATAGATTGACACCCTTAACGTGTACACCCCTTTGTACCATTCTGAAAAATTCTTGTTAACCAAATATATGGTATGTGTGATCACATTTTTTCAGTTGATTGACCACTATTTAGAAACTGAAAAATGTGGTCATACAACTACTAATTTTTCACTTAGTTAACCAAATAAATAGTGGTCACGCAACTAAAACAATGTAGTCACAGATACCATATATTTGGTTAACTTAAATTTTTCAGAGTGGTACAAATGAATGTACACATTAATGGTGTCAACCTATCATTGCTGATAAAGTATGACAAAAAATTATTTCATTAAAAATCGCTTTAGTTCTCCTAATAAATTTATCTTTAGTTGGGTTCATTAATCACTTTAGCTTAATTTTTCTTTAAGGATTGAGCTCAATTGTTTATTTACCAAGGGGAATATTATATCATCCAACATAATTTCTTTATGAAATAAAAAAACAGTTATTAATTCCGTTAAAAAAATAAAATTAAAGCAATTATTAATCATGGTTACATTTGAGACAAAGAAAGAAAATTACAAAGACACTTATTTTAAAACATTAAATTACAAAACACTAACTGATAGAGTTACACTAATACTCTTTTAATCAACTTCTAGCTCCCAATTCTCTTATGGATACAATGTTATGCTTTATTAAATATAAGAGAAATAGAGAGAATAATTTAATTTTAATACACTATCAATGTGCTACTCCAGTTTAAAATATAAGTAAGAGATGTCAAAAAAAGTTGATGTATCTAGTTTAAAATCTAAACAAGATACATTTACTTTGTTTGATTTTTTCTTCTTCTTATATTCAAGACTGGAAGGAGTACTGCATTTTACACTGTCACAAATCACAACAGATTACATGACTTTAAAAATAATTATAATTAACCTCAAATATTTTAAGTAATATAACAACCATGATTAATTGACGGTGTAAAATGTCTTTAACTTGATCGTGCATATAAATTAAATTATAGAAAGAAAGCTAACCAAAAAGAGAGTTAGATAGAAGAGTGTCATCACATAAACATTGGATTTACACCTTGAAGATTTGTGCACATTTTAGGTCCATCCATTAAACATGGACTCAACCTAAACATGAGAATGCAAAACTCCATTGGATTTAAAGCACCATCTCCATCCAAATCACCTTCCATTAGCATGCACACGAGCTCATCATCCCTCACCTCCATACCAAGCATGAAACAATTCGTCTTCAAACTCTCAAATGTTATAAGACCCTTGTTGACATCCATAAGCAAATGAAACCCGTAGCAAAGTTCACCTATAAACGCTTCTGCTCCTAAACTCGCAACCATGGATGGAAAGTAGTCCTCAAAATCCAACTCCATGTGGAAACTTGTGAGTGAAACTTCAAGTAGAAGTTGCTAGGAACAATATGAAAGGGGATTAATTATTAGCTTGTGCTAGAAGGGTGTTGTAAGTTGTGCTTTTTATATAAACAAATTGTGTTTTCTAAATTGAGTGAAACTAAGTTTTTTCTACATTATCCCTTCATGAATTGAGGGTAATATACCCCTATCAGAGAAAAATTATATTTTCGTCATCTTTATTTCTACAATCAGTTACCATTTTCATCTTACGAATATCAAACTTCTTCATCTTCTTCATTACTCTTACAATCAGTAACCATTTTCATCTTAGGAACATCAAACTTCTTCATCTACTTCATTTAACATGTGATCTTCATCTCTTTCGTTTCATAATCAAAACATATTTGTCATTAGGAGTGAATTACCCCCAATTCATCAACGGAAAATGTAGGCCTCATCAATAGGTTTTTTTTTCTTTACAATTAGTTACCATTTTCATCTCAAGAACACCAAACTTCTACATCTTCTTTATTCAACATGTGATATCCACACTGTTTTGGATATTTCTAATGTAATCAACCGATTTTGTCTTAATTAATAATTTTAAATTCTAGTAATTAAACTGTCTAATTAAGCCCTTGTACTCATTAATTTATGTTTCTTATCCAAAAAAAAAAGTAATTAAACTGTCTAATTAAGCCATGACAAACACCTTAGACAGACCTCCAAAAATATAAGAAGTTTTAGTTAACATGCACGGATGGATCCATGGCAGGCTAATAGCAGACACAACCTGGAACATGCACGGATGGATCAATGGCAGGCTAATAGGCGGAAGCTGCCCCACTTTGTTTTACTTTCTTTGGTTAATTATATGATGTTTTATTCTGTGACCCCACTTTAAAAAATGTCATGCTCCCACTAGTTTATATTTGTCAATTTTGTGCATAATTAATCAAAGACCTAAATGTATAGAGGAATTTCTATGATAAATTAAAAAAATTGAAGTATACCGAGACATATATACCATCTAAATCTATAAATTATTATATTTATTAATTAAATTGTTATTTGTTGATTTTTATATTTTAGAAAATATCATTTCATAAAAAAAAATATCATTTCATTTTTATAATTTTTTTTTTTTACATTTTATGTTAAAAAATCAATATTTATTTTTATGAGGAATAAAATTTCAAAATAAATAAATTTTATATCGCCAACACATTCGATAAATAATATTTAGTTATTATAATTGTAAGCGATAGAAATCAATTTTTTTTCTTCAAAAAACAACTTGTTTAAAAAAATAACTACACAACCACAATACAACATGAATAAAGAACCTCAAGCCATGGAAAATTCTATCAACCACGACAACCTCTTAATCCTATCAACCACTTCCCTGATATTTGCTACCTTTCCATTGAAATAACCAAATACACCATTTCTTCTCCCCACCCTAATGCAAACAAGTCTATCTAATTGAAAATATGCTCCCTAATTATCCTCGACTTTGAGCAATTAACAAATATATAACTTGAAGTTTCAATTTCTCTAAAACAAAGCACACAACATTGTTGATGCACATCTTGAATGACATCTTAACGAAGTCTTCGTCGTAACCGTCATAAGTTCGAGAATTAAGCAACTCCTGATAGCAGCCTTTAACTGAGAAGCAAAATGATGAGACATATTTATGAATTTAATTTTTCATTTTCATTGCAAAATTGTAGACCCCTTTGTCGTGGAAGTTGCGTTTGCCTCTTAGTAACACTCGTATATTCATTCATTATCGACCGTATAAGTATCCTATGCGTGCCATGCATGTAAGTCTAGTCTACTAAGTCTGGCCATTTCATGAGAAAGTTCCATCATCTAATTTCATGCCTTTGTCTTCTTCGATATGTGGCCATGCATGTTCTCGTGAAACACATGCAAAATTGATTTTTTTAAGAGGCTGGAGAATTAAATTATTGCCATGGTTTTTTAATGGAAATATAAATGATAACTGTTTCTACTATGAAGCATTTAAGGGCATTTACCATAGAAATGTCTAATTTTGAATATTTAATTAGGTCTCACGTGTACACTGCACTTTTTTTATGGATTTTTTTTAGGGACGTGTACACTGTACTTATTTATAACTTTTTAAATAATAATACTTACTAAGCATTCAATCTCTCCAACTAATATTTTTTTTTTAAAAATATCTAAATAGGTCATACAACACCTTCTAATATTAAAAATGTGTAGGCTAAAAAAAATATTAGTGTTTTTATTTGAGCATCTCAACTCAATAAACACCTTCTACCTTTTCTCCTCAATGGAGGTATCTATGTGCAACCAATGCTTACTATGTTAGGCTCCTTCCATGGATGATGGTCCTACAGAAACACGTCATAAGATGAAATATATTTAAAAAGGGAAATGTTAGATACTTTGAAAGTGAGTTGGTAAAGTGTTTGTGAATTTGTTGACAAGTTAATGACCATTGGATTAATATTTATTTGACTTCATCATATAAAAAAAGAGGTTTTTTCTAGATTACCTTTGAAGAATGGTGGATAATTCACCCACCAACCAATGAAAATGAACAATTTATTGGTGGGGTCAAGATAGTTCATGGATACCACCTAAAAAGATGAATGTTCATTGGTTGAGGTAAATTACCCACTATTTTTCCATGGGTACCCTAGTTGTCACCAAAAAAAGAACATGACCCCATATTTTTCGGCCAGCAACTTATTCAATTGGTTAGATTACATTTTGCAACTCCTTATCCATAAAATCTTTAGGATATACTTCCCTCCGTTCCTTTTTAAGTGTCTTTTTAGGATGAATTTTTCGTTTCTAATTAACTGTCGTTTTGGTATTTTAAAGGTATGATTTGCCAATTATACCATTTGTCAATTATTCTTATATTTTTCAATAAAACTAATTAATGCTATATATTTGGAAAACTAAAGTTTGTTTTTTTAATCAAAGTTTATTTGTTT
>Ga0315914_1002441_pt1 | contig 28449 bp, 16 predicted proteins | sample MpolenodulesMG_FD_203920 | JGI IMG/M metagenome (GOLD analysis project Ga0315914, IMG submission 203920) | Medicago polymorpha root nodule microbial communities from Los Angeles, California, United States - elongated nodules | ecosystem: Host-associated > Plants > Roots > Nodule | place: USA...
AAGGAATTTTTTCTCCATCCCTTGAGGTTCAAAGTTTAACTCTTTCCACTGAGCTGAGACATCATGAAACAGTACATGGCGCATGTAATTTAATGAACTGAATATTTTTGCTATGGTAAAATAGCTTTTTGCACTCATTGCCTGTTGTCTAGATATATAGGACCATCTGACTTAACATGCAAGTGTTTAAGCACATTGTCTGACCTTCAATTTTTGTTGTAGCTACACTGCTGATGTTTTTCTTTTTATCCTCATTTTCTTTTGCAGACAGTTGATGAGATCTATAAAGTTGCATCAATATCACTTAGTCCAAATGTTCCAGCACAAATATTTGTGAGTTAGCACTTATGTTTTTCTGTTGGATAGTTTATTGTGACTTGTTCTCTTTTCCCTCTCTCCTTTTCCTCACCCTTTCCCATTTTTACCTATGTTCTACAGATGGGACTAATGATCAATCCACCCAAACCTGGAGATATTTCTTATGACCAATTTGTTAGGGAGAGGTAATCATCCTAAAGACTAATTTGCTAAATGTCAAAATCAAAATTTTCGTTCGGTTAACTTCCGTTTTTTGTAGGGTTGTATTCAAACATTAGAAATCTATGAAACACTGACACATACTCCGAACACAATAGCGACACTGATACATGTTTTAACTTCTAATTATTTAAGAAAATAAAAGTGATTGAATGTAACCACGTGTGAGTATTGTGTTAGTGTCCGATACTGACACATGTCAGACACCAGACGCACATTTGATTTGAAGTGTTGATGCTACATAGTTAGAAATCAACATTTCTCTCATACACCTTTTCAAATGTCTGATCTAAGTCATAAAAAGACGGCTCTTTAGGTAGTAATAAATTGACAATTCTCTATGTTAATATGCAGCAAAGGAATACTTGAATCACTAAGAAGAAGAGCAAGGATCATGACTGATGGATTCAACAGCTGCAGGAATGTTGTTTGTAATTTCACAGAAGGTATATAAATAAATGACGGTGTTCGAAACACATTCCATGTATTCTCATGTTACAGCAACATTATTGAACTGTTTTGGCCTGGTAAACCATTATTGATCCATTGAGTTGTGTTCAGGTGCCATGTATTCATTCCCTCAAATAAAACTGCCACCAAAAGCTTTAGAGACTGCTAAACAGGCTGGAAAAGCTGCAGATGTTTACTACTGTCTCAAGCTTTTGGAAGCCACTGGCATATCCACTGTTCCTGGTTCAGGATTTGGACAGAAAGAAGGGTACGTACACTATCATTACTTTGTTTTCTTCTTTTATCCCTTTTTCTATGCCATTTTTAGGCTAAATCAGAATTATTTTTCCACCATTCTAAGGGTCTGTTTGGATTGACTTATTTGAGCTTATCTACTAGCATAAGCACATGTGAGATTGTTTAGAAAAACTTATGAAAACAGCTTATGACATGTCCATAAGCTGCTTTCAGCTTATTTCCATAAGCTCTCCAGGATAGCATATGAAAACAACTTATAGCCTATATAAAAATAATTTGACTTTATTTTATCTTTTGTTATATAAATAGCCTTATACATTAGCACTTATATCTTAAGTGGTTGTTCTATAAGCGCTTAATTAAGTTGTTTATCCAAATATGATCTAATACTTCACTAGTAAACCTCTCGGAAAACGGTTTCTTCTTTTATTTCCTATTTTTCCTTCTAATCGTAAAACTGCTCATTACTTTCACCTTGTTTCTGTTTTATAATACTTGAACTGAAAACATTGAACAATTTTGCAATTAAAAGTAAAAATAGCAAAAAATGTTAACCGAAAACGTCTTCTCAAACCAACCAAATTATTCATACAAGACAAGTTCATTTTTTCACTAAGATCTTTTAAAAAATACTGTTTGGCCCAACTTCTTTTAAGAGGAGAAGATAAGATAAAAATGTGTCAGACCAAATGGAGCCTTAATACATCTCACAAGTAAACCTTTCAGAAAATGATTTCTGTTTTTAATTGTAAAACTACTCATTGTTTTTACTTTGTTCTCTGTTTTAAAAGATTTGTACTGAAAGTTTTCTGCTTTTCCTATATTTTTAACTGTAAAACTACTCATTGTTTTCACTTTGTTCTCTTTTTAAAAGATTTATACTGAAAACAGTGAAAACAATGTATAACTTTGCAATTAAAAGCAAATATAAGAAATGCAAACAGAAAACGTCTTCTCAGACCAATCAGACCGTACGTTCTATTAGTTTTCTTTTTCGAGTTTCTTACGCTTCTTTGTGCTAAACTTTGTATAGGGTGTTCCATTTGAGGACAACTATATTACCAGCTGAGGAAGAAATGCCTGCTATTATGGATAGTTTCAAAAAGTTCAATGATGATTTCATGGAACAATATGATGACCACAGAGGTTATTCAAGGTTGTAATGAAATCGTTCAAAAAGTTCAATCGATCCCATCGAAAAACATACCCTCCTTAAACCTTAGTTTTTTTTTCTTCTCTATATATCACTGACAATCTTCTATGTATATTTAATCTCTATTGCACCTGTATTATTATATGTTGTGCCATGATGGCAAACAATCATCTTGAATATAATAATCATGTCTTCTTTTCCTGTCAAAAAAATAAATTTATCTCTATGTCATGTGTTTTGCAAATATGATTTATGATCGAACATTATTGTGTAATTTGATTCATGTAGCCGACTCCACTTAGTGGGGTAAGGCTTTGTTGTTGTTATCGTCGTCGTCCTCCTGTGTTTTACAAGTCCTAAGAAAAGCTTCAACCTTATTATTTGGGAGATGATGAAGTTTTTTGTTTTAAATAGAATATATTTTTAGGACTTTTTCACATGAACACTGATATTTTGACATCAGAAAACCGATATTGTGTATGAACACTGTACAAAAATACACCATAAATAGAGCTGTGCCATTTGTACACAGTTTTTACATCTCCCCAGTGATACCGTACATCATCCGCGGCTCCCAGCAATCATCTCAGTCTTTGCACGCCGTGGTTGGTGGAAAATCTTCAAAAATTGTAACTGACTGTATTTTATACGGTGTTGAAGTGAAAATCTGTTCTCCATTGTTCCAGTATCTTTTCCTAGAAAACAAGTGTTGGTATAATTTGAAGACAGTATAAAATATGGTGTCCAACAGCTTTTCTAATGTCAAAATCCTGTTTTCACATACATTTTATTTGAATTTCTAACCAATTAAAATTTGAATTGGATGAAGAAACATGAAGCTAAAAGGAGAATAGTGATATCATAGAAAACTGAATAAAATAATGCCTGTACATAATCATCTTAATTTTTTAACCATTTGTAATTGTTTTCATCCTTTTCTTTCCAGATATAAAATTAGCTAGTGTCATAGATGTTGTAACTAGTGTTTAAAAAATATATGGCTAATTTTGAAACACATAATACAAATTAATTTAAAACTCATACTTTCTTCAAAGCTTTATGTGATCACATATTATATTTTTTAGGAGAGAGCAACAAATATAGTAATGTAGGTAAGCTTTGTCCTTTTGCTTCCCTGCACTAAATTGGTCACTGATAGTTTCAAGCAATAAACAAATGACCCATAATTGCTTCCAGAAGTTGCAAAGGTACATTGTAATTCACCTTTTGTTTCTTTTGAAATTTCTATGATGCTTTCATTTTCTTATTTCAAATTTGTGAGGTTATTTATTATTCACATTTAAAACCAGATAAAGTTTGGGATAGAAAAGACCTTCTTTTTCCAAGTTGTAAAGCTACGAGAACCCAATATGGTAAAGTTATTAAAATGGAATATGGAATATAGAACATTTTAAAGTATGTACAAAAAAAGTTACTTTGTATGAAACCCTACAGATGTTGATGTTTGTTTTTACACTATATGCATATATATTCTTATCCTTTTTGTTTTTTTAGTATTTACATAAAATTCATTAATTTGTTTATCCTTTTGTAAAAGAAAGAAAATAATAGGAATGCCTAAGGTAGAATAGTATATTTTTACCATGGAATTGTTTTAAAATGGTGTAGTGGTGCACCCAAATATTTTAGATAAAATTTAGTGGAAAATATTAAGTAGTTTTTCTTTGTTTTTTTTTTAATAGCTTTTTCTTTGTTTTTCTAAATAGTCTAATATTAGAACTCTCACACACTAAATTTAGTTTCAAACTTTTGTACCCTAATATATGAAATTAATGTCTGAGGATTTTTTTACCCTATGAAACATATAGTTATGGGACAACAATATTTGGGTGGTCTTATGTCCTGGTCTATGGTCAGCTACTGTCACGGCACCAACATCTCACTCTTTCTTCATTCATCTGCTGCTTCTTTTGTCTCTCACTACTATTCAATACTCTCCACCACCCTTACGTCACAACCTAACCTTCTTCAGCTTTCTCTCTCTCCAATTGCTTTTTATTACAATTTTTGGAAGGAGATCTAACATTTTTAAAAATAATAATTAAAATGTCAAAACACTAGCTTGCTTTTCATATTTATCAGAAGTAGGGGTGGATCAGGTTGAAAATTGAAATGAACCGAATTTAATTGTTTCCTAAATTTAAGTAATTGAACTAAATCGAATTGTTCTAAATCGAACTAAATTGTTCCGAACTGTTATTATAAGTACTATTGAAGAAAAAAAATATAAAAAAACAAACGAAATTGAATTTTAGCTATCGAACTGAACCGACCTATTTCAAATCGAACCTAAGTGTTTCAATTCAGTTTCAAAATTGTTAGTAATAGTTAAGTTATTTTTTTGTTTAGTTCGATTCAGTTCAGCAGTTCAATTTATTTTGGTTTTTGTGACAACCCTAATCACAAGTGTTTGCTAATTGAGTCTTCTATCTCTTTATTAACAATTTAAAATGAATACAAATTTTAGAAACTAAAAATAGAAAATCTTTCTAGAAAGTGAACAAACCCTAAGTTTCTTATGGAGCAAGCAAGTCATGAATCTCTTCTTATATTTTGGTTTGATTTATACTAATTTATACAACGCAAGTCATTAAATTACAGCATGAGCATATATTTTTTACGGTGGATATAAAAGGTAATGTCACAAATATATCATTTTGCCATCATCACATTTCTAATAAATTACAACTGCATGTGCCATTATTCTTGAAAGTAATTTCCATTTCTATATCTTAAAAAATACTACAATCATTTTTACACGCTCACCAAATTCCCTATATATAAAAAAGTCCTCAAACTCTTTCAACCTACTTTCCTTCTGTCCCCTCACTTTTCTACAAACTTCTCAAACAAGCTCTTTTCCACTTAACCTAAACCAAACTTCTTTTTTCCTTAAATTCTTTCTAAGTGCAAAAAACTTTTCCAATTCCTCTCTTTATTCTTTCTTCTCCTCGCTACTTTTCACTTTCCCACTAGGTTCATTTTATTCCTCAAGAAAAAAGCAAAACCATAATCTTTATTCCCTCATACACAACACTTTTTTTGTGGTTAAATATGGGGCTATTATCTGACAATTCACAAGTGGAAGGAGGGTTAGAAAATTCAGAGAAAAATAGAAAATGGGTGATCAATTTAAGAACACCATTGAATTTGAAGCCAATACATACAATCCCTTTGGAGAAAAGTAAACAAGAGGAGAGTGACATGGAGGAAGAGTGTTCAACAACACCAAAAGGGGAAGGATCAAGGATTCCAACAACTTTGATATGTCCACCGGCTCCGAGGAAACGAAAAGCTTCTTTGAAATGGAATTATCGCGGTAAAGCAAGAGAGTTTTTCACTCCACCTGAGTTAGAAACTGTGTTCATACGCCATGTTGAAAGAGCTATAGCTAATTGATCATAGAGATGGAAAAATATAACTATGTATGTCAACTTTAGTTAGTTAAATTTTTCTTTTATATATCTTAGTGTTAGCTAGTCATGAAGTATTGTAGGTGCATGGTGGTCTTGTTGTCACGATCCACTAAGATTCAGAACTCGTCCAAAAAAATAGTGCTAGCTAGCTAGAATATTTGGTTAAGTTATGTAACTTTTTCTTCTTTTTTTAGTGATTTCTATGTTTTAGTTGTTTCCTCTCTTACTCTAGCTAGAGCTTAATTTGGTAGTTAAGAGATTATGTTGTTTTTGTATAAAGAAATAAACATGACATCTTTACCATGCATGTTTGATCTTCTTTTAGTTTTGGGTTGTATTTCTTTTGATTTTGTGTCTCTAAACATGAAGAGATTCTTTCTGCTGAAGAAGCATGATGTCAAATAATTGAACTTGTCTACAGCATGTTTGTGATCTGCTTCATTTGATATGGTAATTGAGTCTTGTACTCCTTATTGTTGATTTATTCAAATGTACAAAACTGAAACAGTACTATAGTCTATGGTAGCTTGCTGTGTCTATAATGTATGCATGTGTGTCACTATCCATGAACATAGGAGCAGGAATCCGAAATCCTAGGTAAAAATATCAAAGCAATTTTTTTTGGTCTTAACATTCTCGTCTCCGGTGGAAAAAGATTCTTATAATTCAGAGTTTGATCGAGAAGTATATAAGATTTTGTCGAAAATTATTTCAATCAAGATTGAAATAGAAAATAAATTAAAGCATTAAAGCAATCAAGCACAGCTAAATGTGAATGAATTTGAAAAACGAAAAAGTAGGGGAGAAAGAGATCATTTTGTTTGCAAATGGGGTAGGTAGATGCTTGCATGGATATGCTTCTTATCTTTGATTGGTTGAGACCAAAGACCAATTGGACAGTCATGTTTCCACAGACCCAATTAGCTGAATTCAAAGTCTATTGTCATCTTCTATTTTTAGAGTTCAGGGTCTTCCTACATGGTACCCTACATCTAAATTAAATAGCCTTTTTCATAAGCATTTAGTGCACCACCAACAACCTATCTAGTCTAAAAGTCTACGCAATTTTTTTCTTACTGATATAATAATGGAGAATGCTTACTGGTATTGGTTAAACAACTAAAATAAATAACTTTTTATTAAAAATAGTGTAGTTATTATTTAATTAAAAGTTAAAATTTATACTTTTAATCATTGTCCTAAGGACACTAGTTAACAAGACATTTTATAATTGTTATATGCAAATTATTTTTACTAATATAGAAGACTAAACAAATTTAAAGGAAAGTGAATTCTCATACGTTAAGATACTACTTCCTCCAGTCATATTTATAAGAGAAAGTTAAATCAACAAAAAATTGATGTATTTGATTCAAAATTCAGTGTAGATACATTAAATTTTGTTAATCAGAACATGATGGAGTATTAAAAAGAACATGAATAAATATGTATATATGTAATGTAAGTGACCCCTCCCCTTGCCTAATACCCATGCTTAGAGTGAGAAGGTTCCCCTCTAAATTCTTTTGTGACGTAGTTGCTCATAGAGTCATGTGGTAAAGAGACAACCCATGTGATGAAGTTTAGAATCCTATGTTAGTTGAATGGCTCTAATTTTTGCACTTCTTCTAACTTTGAAGCTCAATAATTGACACATTTTAACATTAGCTAGCTTACTAAATTGAAGTCATCGTTATCTTATCTTGTGCAGGTACTATCATCATACCATAATTAAATAATATTTTAATATACTTTATGGTACTACTAGACATAGCAAAACTACAAATATATTTCATTTGATTGAGAATGTAGCAAGAAAAGGCAAAACAAATGTTATCAATAGTGGCCAGGGGGAATTCATCTGGTGTTTGTGAATCATATAAACAATATGATTCTAGGGATTGGAGCCAGTGATTGAGGGAATGACATTCGAACACGTCTAAAAAGAATAATGATTTGTACTATAAAGAAAAGAGGAAGAGAGTGTAGTGTTTGCTTTGGCTTGCAGTGATTAGTGGATTAGGTTTATTTTATTTTACTGATCCTTAATTTGAGTCTCATTATTAGAGACCACATGGAGATTAGCAAAGTTGTTTGGTAGTGTACACACGGGTGAAGATCCTCTCCATTTTCTAAATAAATGGAGATTGTCAATTACTATATATAGTAATTGACAATCTCCATTTATTTAGAAAATGGAGAGGATCTTCACCCTGTACACACACAATATATTAAATTATTAATTGGGAAATGAATGCTAAATAAGGAATATTCCTGCTAATTACTAGTAGAGTTAAATATGTTTTTTTCCCTATAAATATGTCAACTTTTCGTTTTAGTCACTATAAAATTTTCCTTCAACTTTTAGTCCTTATAAATTTTTCAATCACTACTTTTGGTCCCTATTTTTAATTAGATATTTTTATTTTTAATGAAATTGTGCAGAAATGTCTAGAATATTGTAAAAACAATTCCCACAAAAAATTAGAATTGTTAACAAAACATTAACTAAATATGAATTTTTAACCGTAAAAAATATAAAAATTCATATTAAATTGATGTTTTGTTAAAAAATTCTAATTTTTTTTGGGAGAGATTATTATAATATTATGAATTTTTCTGCAAATTGTTATTCAAAAATATGAATTTTACATATGATTTTACTTTAAAATAGGGACCAAAAGTGAAGATGAAAATTTTTTGAGGGACTAAAAGTTGAAGAAATTTTTTAGAGGGATTAAAACGAAAAGTTGACATATTTATAGGGACCAAAAACATATTTAACCCTTATTAGTAATAGTAATCAGATATAAACGAAAGTGGGTTCTATGTAATTAGTGGCTTTTAGAGTGAAAAAACATCTCATATGGTCTAACGTGCAGTATAGTTTAAAAATTGTTTGAAATTCCAATGATATTGTTCATCCATACGTCTAAGATGATAATCAACCGATGACGTGTTAAGAGTTTCATATTGAGCATATAAAAATGTTCGATGCGTGACTTATGTTATGAGGTTCTTTCACCTAACGAGGGACATCTATATGTTGAATTATAGGTCACCACCGAATGTTGATGATAGATGAGTGAAGGCGCCCAAGAGGAAATGACTACTATGGAGTCAGTGTCGATATGAAAGTTGTCATGGACTCAGCTCTCGTCCCACACTGAATATATAAAAATGATCATTGTACTACTTAAGTCATACAACTCTCTCATCTATTTGACTAATTTTTTGGATTAGACTGAGCGTAAATCATAACATGCTGAATCAACAAACAAATAAAGAAAAATAAATGAGTTCTCAAACTTCAAACATATGTTTTCGTTTTTTTTAGTTTGAAACGCCCTAGCATGGAATCCCTTCAGTTTCCATCGTTGTCTCATAGAGAGAGTGCTAGCCTGGTTAAACTGTTTTATGTGGAAGAGGTGAAGGTCGTGGTGTGAGATTGTGATAATTATAAGTGTCTGGGCCCTGATGGTATTACCTTTGGTTTCATTAAGGATTTTTGGGATATTCTTCGAGATGATGTGATGCGTTTTCTGGTGGAGTTTCATAGAAATGGGAGACTGGCCAAAGGAATAAATAGTACTTTCATTGCCCTTATTCCTAAGGTTGAGATCCCGCAACGTCTGAATGATTTTCGCCCAATCTCTTTAGTGGGAAGTATGTATAAAATTCTTGCGAAGGTCCCTGCTAATAGACTTTGTTCTATTATTGGGTCGGTTATTTCGGAAACTCAGTCTGCTTTTGTTAAAGGTCGCCAAATTATAGATGGTATTCTGGTGGCAAATGAGGCTGTGGATGCCGCTCGGAAGTGTAAAAAGGAACTGCTTCTTTTCAAAGTGGATTTCGAGAAAGCTTATGATTCTATAGATTGGAGATATTTAGATGAGGTGGTGTACAAGATGGGGTTTCCAGTTCTGTGGCGGAAGTGGATAAATGAGTGCATAGGCACGGCTACGGCTTCGGTTTTGGTTAATGTTTCCCCAACGGACGAGTTTTCTATGAAGAGGGGTTTGAGACAAGGAGACCGACTTACACCCTTTCTCTTTCTCTTGGCCGCATAGGGCTTCAGTGTTTTGATGAAGTATTTGTCTGATAATCAGTTGTTTCACGGTTACAAGGTGGGTACAGATGCGCCTACAATTGTCTCTCAAATACAATTTGCGGATGATACTTTATTAATAGCTGAAAAATCTTGGGCCAATGTTTGAGCGATGTGTGTTGTCCTTAACTTGTTTAAAGCGATATCGGGGTTGAAGGTCAATTTCACAAAGAGTCAATTGTATGTTGTAAATGTCCAAGAGTCTTGGTTAAATAAGGCTGTGTTAGTTTTGAAGTGCAAGGTTGAAAATCTCCCTTTTGTATATTTGGGGCTGCCTATAGGTGGTGACGCGCGTCGGTTGTCTTTTTGGAAATCGATCGAATTAAATCTAGACTGTCAGGGTGGAAATCTAAACATTTATCTTTCAGAGGTCGCTTGGTTCTGTTGAAATCTGTCTTCAAGACTCCTTCAGGTATCATCTCAATCTATTTTAAATTGTTTTTTTTTTGGGAAATGACGACCACAAAAAAAAAACTTGGGTTGACTGGAATTATGTTTGTTTGAGAAAGGAGGTTGGTGGTTTGGGGGTAAGGAGAATTAGGGAGTTTAATAGTGCCTTATTAGGGAAGTGGTGTTGGAGGTTATTGGTTGACAAGGAGAGTTTGTGGTATAGGGTGTTGTCGGCGAGATATGGGGAGGAGGGAAGAAGGTTGTTGGATGGTGGGAGGTCAGCCTCCGCTTGGTGGCATGTCATTACTACCCTGCGTAGGGAGAAGTGGTTTAGTACTCATGTCTGTCGATCAATAAGGAATGGGAAACATATTTATTTTTGGTCGGATGTGTGAGTTGGTGGGGTGTCCTTTAAGGATAGATTTAGTAGACTGTTCAAGTTGTCGGTGGACAAATGCGTGTCGGTGTTTGATTTATTTTAGCTGGGGTGGGGTGTGAATGGTGAGGCGTGGAAGTGGAGGCGGAGGTTGTTTGTGTGGGAGGAGGAGCATGTGGGGAACTTTGTTTATTACTTCAAAATATGAATTTGTAGGTTGACAAGGAGGACAGATGGACTTGGAATTTTGGAAAAATCTAACGCTTACTATATTCGTAGTGCTTACAAATTTCAAACTGCTCATGTTGCTGTTGTTGCTCTGGTGGGTGTGAAGATGATATGGCAGAAGAATATCCCTCTGAAGGTTGTGGTTTTTGCTTGGCGTCTGTTTCAGAATAGATTTCCAACCAAAGATAACTTGTTTCGGCGTGGTGCTGTAAATACAGACTCTTGTCTGTGCATTACTGGATGCAGTTATCTAGAAACTGTTAATCACTTATTTTTACATTGCCCTTTTTTTGGGTCGGTTTGGAATTGTATTCTCTACTGGGTGGGCCTTTCCAGCGTTGCCCCTTTCGATGTTTCAGATCATTTCACTCAGTTCAGTTATGGTGGCGGTGGATCTCAGGTGCGTTACACAATTTTGAACGACATTTGGTTTGCTACTGTCTGGAAAATATGGAAAGAAAGAAATAACAGAATTTTCAATGACAAAGATTGCTCAATTATGCGTATGGTGGACAAAATAAAGTCACTTTCTTTCTCGTGGTTGAAGGAGAAATTATTCAGTTCTCTTTCAATTATCACGATTGGTGGCTTAATCCCCTCGCAATGTTGGACTACGTGCGGTTAATTTGTTTTTTCTTTCAGCTTTTCTTGTTGCCATTTATTTCCTGTTTTGTAAATATTGTTTCAGACTGTTTTTCCTTGGCACACCTTATGTTAGGAAGGACATTTTGTGTTGGTAATATATTCCATTTTAACTTCTTAAAAAAACACCAATCAAATCATTGGTTCAACCGTAAGAACATGGAGACTACAAATTTGACTTTAAAGTGGCGACAATAATCATCGTTGAAGTTTAAACGATATTTAAGTATGAGTTTTGCTAGAAGTGACCCATGAAGATGTCTTTTACCAACCCACACCTCAATGTGTGATTTTCACTTTTTAGTTATAACTTTGCTAAAAGACACCTTCATAAAAATTAGTTGGTGTCTTTTAACAGATGCTCATAGAATAACTTGCTAAAAGACACCTTCATAAAATGTGTCTTCTAGCAAAACCCTTTAAGTATCGATCTACCGTATACCAAATTGGACACTTCCTCAACTTAACAATTTTCAATTAACTGTAAGTGAATTGGAAGAAGGATACAAATTATAAATTTGAAGCATTGTGACGCAGTATTGACTTCTGCATCAGTTGAATCACTGTTTAGGGCTAAGGTATTGTTCTGAGCATAACTTCCTTTGTCTGTACACTCTCTACATAGCATGTGTTATTGCTTTCTGTGTATACTGCACACTGCCAATGTCCTGATCTTAGACTACCGACAGTTGAAAGTGGAATTTATAAAAAGTTGTAAGCAATTACATACTTGGACGGATAAGAAAAGGAGTGAAATCAAAAAGAAGTATGAATGTATGCATGCATGATAACTAAATAATTTTAGAGTACTTTGTACTGAAGTTAAACTTGCATATCTACATTAACCAGAATTGGCATATGATGGCATATAAAATTGTATAAAATTGCATTAAATATCAGATTGAATGATACAAACTAAAAAATATTGAAGCATAATTCCATTAGTCTATTAACTCGTTAGTTTATTTCCAGATATGTCATATTATTTATTTAAATACGTTAATATAATTTATTTATTTTGTAATTATGACTTGTTTGTTCTAATCCTTGCAAGTTTTTTTTTTAGGGTGAGTCCCCTGTAAATTCAAAAACTATTGTTTTTAATTTATTATTGACATATATTTGAATGAGAAATAATATTTGTATAATAATTTTGTGACTATATATATATATATATATAGGTTTTACGTCAATACCTAGATCTTAAGTTGTCATTTGGATTGTCCAAAAAATAGTTGTTCAAATAAAATATTACAATTAAATAAACTAACAAATAAATATACGAATGAAATTATGTTGCAACTTTTTTGTCTTTAAATAAGATAACCCTTTCCTTCAAGGGAAAAAAAAAAAAAGCTAACCCATTCATACTTCACTTTTGACAAAGTCAAACCCAGACATCTTATATACAAATACAAGGAAATATTGCACCCAAACCCTAGAAAAACCCTAGGTTTGTCCATATTTTTTTACTAAAATGCCCCCACATAGACGCCAAAATGCAAGGCTATGTGACATTTCTAGCCATTGATTATATCCAGCAATCAAACCATGTCAAATTTTCTTCTATGAAAATCATTATGCAAATCTTATTATTATCCAAATCTTTGATGCATTCTTAAGCAACCATTAAAAGATTTTGTTAGCCTAGATAAGAAAACAATGATTTCGTTGCCACCCAATACATAAAGGTTACATCAAGACATAGATAGGTGCATTGTTCTATGCACCTTTATCGTCATCCTATACATAAAGGCTACGTAGTAGACTTTGACTTTAGTTAGAAAAATGACAATATTTCAAGTTTAACATGCTTTTAATTTATTGTGCTCATCATTGACATGTGCGAAGCACGGGAGCGCCATCTAGTAGGTTTTAAATTGTGTGAAATTCTTCCCCACTATCCATCTCGCACGCCTGCGCTTGATGAAAATCCAAAAATAACCCTTTATTAAATATCAATATTTTAAAATCTATATTTTTTTTCTTAAGAATCATAGAATTGAGACGATTATAAAAAAATTAGCCCCAGTTAATTTAATCATGGTTCAACTCTCTTGATTGATTTGGACTAATGGAGCATATACTTTCAGTTGGAGCATATACTTTCAGTTGTTTTTCCCTCTTAATATATGTATGAATTCTCTTGATTGATTTGAACTGATGTGATATATCGGCATTCTCTTTGTTTGACTTGGATTGTGGAGCTCGAAAGAGCCGTTTAAATTGTTGACATTCGTTCCAGGGAGTTGATGGTACGTGGACCCACTTTTGTGTTGACAACCGGTTGATTCACCACATTGTAGACCTCTCTTTAAATAGAGGCAGATCCGCAGGTCCACGCGTGGTGTTTTAAATTTTTGTATTACTCGTTTAGGTTGACCTACACTTTTGTTTGGATTTACTGGGTTAGGTATATGTCCCCCTAATTTTTTTATTATATATTTTCCCCCCTTTTTAAACAATATATATGAGCACTTGATGAAGGATGAGAGTCTAGTTGAGACACCTTCTATTCTCTTTGATGTCATTACGTTCTTAATTTATTAAAAAAAAAAAGGACATAAATGGATTTCATCAATAAAAATGAATTTGGCGTCCAAATTTTAAAAAAAAAAGAGTAAATTTTGGCCAAAAAAAAAAAGAAGTTTGGGGTGTACAAGACATGTGGGGGTGGGAAAAGAATTTCACATCAGTTTTTGTCACACAGTCTAGGCCTTAATAAATCTAGGTTGCTCGGCTCATTCCTACATGTAGATACAAACCAAAACAGAGTATAAAAAACCACGACACAACAACCTCAATTAAAACTCACTTATGAAACAACTAAGACTATCCACAATGAGAATGAAGATTCAACGAGTTTTATGAAGAAATAAAAGAGCTCTAAAGGAACATATAACTATATGTTTTTATAGGCTTTGTCTGATTATTATATTAATAAGTTTTTCATTAAAGCTAGCACTTATTCAACAAATCGTTAGCATAGAAGAAGTGATTGATCAAATATGCTAGTGTGAGGTGCAATTAGGATTGATATGCTATTATTTAAACAAGAGTTACCCTTGCATAGATATGTGTGGAAATATTGGATTTCATTTAAGAAACTTAAGGCATGAATGACTTTTGTAGTAAGAAAACTCATAGCACAATATTTTTTTGTATGTTACCCTATTTAATGTATGTTTGATTCCACTTCTAGAGACGTCAAATTTGATTATAGAGGTGTGTAATTAATTCTTGTATCTATGGTTGCTTTCAAACATATTTGATTTTGTTTCTAGAATATATTCTATTTGAGGGTATGATTTGTAACTTTTGATTCTAGAATTGATTTTACACACATTTATAGATCAACTTACTTTTAGATAATGTATTCAAACACAAAGCAGTTTTACAAAATCAGTTATCTCAAAAGCATCATGAATGAACATATAAAAATAAAACCATGACATTAAAAACACTACCATTGCATCATTTTAATCTTATATTTAGTTTAAAATGACATTAAAAACATTTTCTTTTATATTTATCAATAAAAAAAACTTATATTTAGTTCAATAAAAATTTATTTATCTTGTCATTTTAATCTATAAATCGTATTGCGAAGAACAGACATACCAGAACATGAAAAATGAAACCTTTATTAAAACTAATATAAGAGAAAGCTTACTCAGTTTCTGGACAGATATGTGAATCTGAAGTTAGTGTTGTACAATAGAAAATAATGAATGCCAATGAACCACCCAATTAGTTAAATCAATGTCAAAGAATGAATTTTAATATTCATGCTGATTCAGTGTAACACTTAATTCATAAAATGGTTGCGAATCTTTTAACAACATACTTCTTTCTTATATTATAATGTGCTTATAAGAATGTTATGTAATTCAATCAGACCTTGTCAAAAGGGGGATCAAAGAGGAAGACCCAATATAATGAAGAGTAAAAATCATTACATAATAAATTGTAAGAATATTAGCAAAGTAGCATTCTATCTAAAAAAGAAGAGAGAAAATAAAAAATTAGAAAGATGAATAAAGTAGTTTTTGAATTTTGAAATTCAAATTGAATAGAGGATAAGTGGACGGAAGAGTTTTCCTCAAACTTTGACAATTGAACCCTGACATAGTCTGACGACTGTCGAGAGAGAAAAAACAAATATTCAAAAACAACGTAATAATATGCAGAAAAACAAAAGAAAAAACTATATAAAACACACATTTGATTTAATTGGTGACAACATCCTAAAGAAAAAAAATAGTGTCAATGAAATTGGTAGAACAATGGAATAAATATACAAAATAAAAGTATGCTCAAATTTGAAAATAAAAATTATTACATGTATGATCACTTAAGCTTTATTACTACCATTTATGCTTCGGTAGTAATTAAAACATTATTACTTGCAACACAAGTTTACTAGTTCACTACCTATTTGAATCAAAATGATAAGTTAAAGAGGTTATGCATTCAACCGCTAACATTTACCCGTGTAAACTGATTGAAGATGATTATTGTTGAAACCGCTAACCTGTAAAAGAACGAAAATATATATAACTTACATCGTAAATACTTTCAAATTCATAAAATGATCAACAAACTTGAAATCATGAAATTTCAGTCCTCTTTCCATTATAAAACTAAAACTAATGACAACAACAAATTTAATCAAAGACTCATACACGACGAACAATCCATACACAATTATCATTTTATTGTCAACAACTCAAAACACATTATAAAAAACCTATAAATCACATAAAAACATTAGATCAAATCATAACAAAAAAATAAAACAAAGTAATTAAAAAAAAAGTTTAGTGGAAGATTGAATTGATGTATTTTATCCCCAAACTTTGGTCACTTGTGTTACAATATAATAAAATAAAAATCAAAGTAAGCTCGGAGTTTGACACGTGTCCAAAAGGGCAATTTGGAATTTTCCACAACACACAATTTTTTTCTTATATACTAAGAGATATTACTATATAATGTTTTATGGACACATTTTTCTCGCATACCCGTTATATATACTTCTGTGTGGCATTAATTTTAATTTTTTGTTACCCCTCCTCTCTCACTCATAAATAAATTAAATAAATATTAATTTTTGTTTTCAACTGTGTAACGAATAGACACAATGGTATTTCAATTTAACAAAGTCTTAAGGAAAATAGTCCTGAATTGTTACCTATGTTAGTAAACATAGTCTCTGACATTGAATGTTTTGATAATACTGTCATGCTGATCTTTATAAGTATTTATTTACTATCATTTCAATCCTTATCAAAAAAAGTTATTGTCAACATTGAGAAACTATTTTAACGTCATAAACTATTTTGACTAACATAATGCACAATCATGAATTAGTTTAGAATTTTGATAGATTGAGAGACTATTATGATTATTCGTTGCACATCCATAAACAAACAAAAAAAATAATACTATTTTCCTTAAAAAACTTCAATGTATACAAAATAGAAAGAAATATGATCCCTTAAAAAAAGAATAAAATATGATTATCGGGGTCAGGTGACCTGATCATTGATCTATTTTTTGTTTCAAAAAATTTACTTAGGAAAAAGATGATTATTAATCAAGGCAAAGGGTTGTGTAAACAATATGACCATCGAGCCTGAGGTGCATAAAAATTAAAGTCATATTGGTGGCATCGTTCAAAAGTATAAGAATTTATGTTATATTTGTAATATTATTGGTATCATTGAAAATAATAAGTATAATTTGTCAAACTATGAAAGTGCAAAATATCTTTATACCTATGATTTTAATCAAAATCAAAATAATTTTAATCAAAATCTTAAAAAAGAAACTATCGTTCATAATTTAATAATTTATAGCATAAGCTCAATAAAAATTATGTTAAAGACCCTCAAAATAGGGTACGTGTCACAAATTTATTGAGAAAGAAAAGAATGTTTATGTATATTTTTTAGTTAGTCACATGGTAGCGTGTATAGAGATTATCATTTATAGACCGGTCTACTTGCCAAACTAGCTACCATCTGTTACAACTACAAAGATAAATGAGTTGAAAGAATTTTTTATGGTTTCTGATAACAGTATAATCAGTCGTGAAGCCACATATCGCCTGGACTTTCAAAATTTACACCATGCTGTTTAATTTTATTTCTATTTGAACTTCTTAAATATTTTATCTTGCATCTGCTCCAAAGATTTTGCATCTATAGACTAAGTTTTCCTCAGCCCGTATAAATGACATGTGACCCAGTTTAATGACTTGTTTTTGATACTTTCTCTTTTGGTTTTTCATATCTTAAAGCACTTACGTTTCTTTTATATTTCTTTTAAGGATATATTCCTTTTATATTATTTTCTTATTCATAATAGTTTCTTGATAATTATTAAATTTGTGCTTGAGTAAAAATGAGACACTTTGGATCGAACACAATTTTTACAAGTCATATGAGAAACCTTTACCATTAAACCATATATATGTGTGTGTGCGCGTGCGTGCGCGAACATGCGTACGTGTATTACTTAATATTTCATGTAGAGATTAGTTTGGAGAACATTGGAAAACATATGTTCAAACTGATTGATGATATAGTAATTAACAGTCAGGAATCATTGTCTCATATGTACACGTTTATTATCAGGCTTTGGAATAATTAGTAGTACATTTAATTAGTAGTCCATTGCCTCGTATATATGTACAGGAATACATGCATTGGCAGCATCCCATTGCCTTATATGTATTTTTATTTATATATTTTTTTGAAAAAGGGCTTCATACATATATGTTGATTATGGGCTTCATATATTTTTTTGGAATAATTATGGGTCAATCATCTTGTTTTCATGTTTTCGGAACATGATTTGGATTGAGTGGTTTAGTGTTCACTAACCCTCATTAAATTATATTTCCATTGCGGCATTTGAGATTGCAAACAATAAATTATAATATTAATGAAATACAATAAACTTGTCAAGTTGGTTAACAAGTAATTAAGGTGTAACAAAGTTGCGAGCAAGCAGATTGTCTAACATTCCTCAAATTATAAATGAGGTGATTATCTATTTTAAGGTAATTTAATGAGGGTTAGTGACTAACGAAAAAATAAAGGTAAAAAATGATGCATCAAGTCATTTAAATCTATAAATCATTTTGCTAAGAACAAACATACTAGAACATATAAAAAATGAAACCATTATTAAAACTAGAGGAGGATTTGTTGACTCCAAAAGTAACTCTTTACACTTACTCCTAATCTTGACCGTTGATTCTAATATTAATTCATGACTATGATTAATTACTAATGATGTCAATCGTAATATTTTTATACCCGTGCAACACTCGTGAGAAGCAAATCAATTTTAGCAGAGAGTGTTTAAAAGAGAGTGTTGCTAGCATTCCTCCATACAAGATACCTTCAAGTCAATTTTCACAATCGATATAAAATTCCATCGTCTAAAATTAGTTTAAATCAATTTGAGATGAATCGGTTGCCTAATAGCTTCAAATAATTGGCTACTTCACCGGAAGGTTGAATATTGAATCATATTATTGACATCTACAAGGGATGTCTTCAATTGAAATTAGTTGTTTAACTAAAAAATTATTACACGCTTAACGTTGATTTTATGAGATTGAAAACATTGATCGACTTGTAGGTGTCGATTGATACTTTTTAAAAAAAAAATGTATGGATTGATAATTTGGTAATAACATAAAAACATTAGATCAAATCATAACAAACTTATAATTAACATTGATTTGGTTCGAAATTTTAATCCATTGAGTTTAAGTTTTCTTAGAATAAAATAGGACGGTTTTGCAAAAGACAAATAAGCACTGCTTAAAATCAGATTTTGCACTAGTCAGAGTGTATGCCTATATCTATTGAAAATTAGCTTAACAATGGCCTGGAACATTGATACGAGCAAGGATATGGGCTCCATTGAAGTGGGATTAGAGATTGAGTGCAATGTATTAAGGAGACCCTAATGGATCATACTACACCTAAGATGTGGAATGACTATGTTGTTGTTATTAAGTGATGACTCACTAGTTTATTAGGAAGGATCTAGAAGATTGGTGACTCACTAGTTGTTAGGAATGATCTAAAATAATGTTGTCTATATAAGATCATGTACTCACTCTTTTAGAATTATCAATGAAGTTAATTCTCTTTTCCTTATCTTTCATTCTTTAGGAGGTTCATTCTCTGTCCTACAACAGAGAAATTATCTTTTACCTATCAAACATAGAGCTCGATGCAACCAAGAAACAATGGGTAGAACCAAAGTAGACGAGAAAGCCAAACAAAAACAAAAAATGACTACCAAATGACCACAGTTTCTAATTAACAAGCTTAAAAACAAATTAGTGCGGTTCTAAGTCAATGCAAACAACTTTGTTTTCTCAAAAATTGGTTCAAAACACATTATCAAAAAACTATAAATTGGTCCCAAAAATTTGATCATTTCAAGCTACATTTTCTAAGCAAGGGCGAATCCACCACATGGTTTAATGTGGCTATAGCCACATCAGAATATTATCCAAAAAAATAAATATAAATTTTTTATTTTTTTTACTAGGCTCCAATTATTGATTATATATTTTCGACGTCAATTAATAAAATATGACGAGCCTCAGTTCAACTTCCATAATTGTCTTTCACTTCATAATTTTTTAAAATATTAATATAAATTGTTAAAAAGAGAGAATGTGATAATCAAACACGAAGACTTGTAAGTGAAAAGATTAAGCATTTACCACTACAATATAAATGTTTAATGTGTTTAAATGTTGGACCATTAGTATATATCCATGTTCCGAATGCCCAATTGAATGCAATTATGAAGGTTTTCTTTGTTGGATCTCCAATTTTGATTTTTCTTAGAATGCTTATTAGTTATTGTGCTTACAAAGTCACCGACCTAATTTATAGGAAGAAGAAATATTTGTATGCTTTTTTAGAGATAAACAATGTTATTTCTTGTTTTTAGTATCATTTACTTCTTAGTTTCTTTTATAATTTAGTCACATCAAAATATTATGTTCTCCAATATGAGTTTTGTTTATGGTTACCTAAAACAATTTGGCAAACTTATTTAATTTGTCTTATCCACTCCTAAAAAAATTGTCTTATGTACATATTTTGATATTCTATAGATTCTCTATATTGTGTAATCCTATTAGATATATTATATGACATTAAATATGATAATCTCTCTTGATATGAATTAGAACATTATTAAAGTCAATCTCTATTGGTTGTATTATTTATTTTTTATTATACCTTTAATAATTTTTGTAGGCATACCTTTCATAGATATTAATGTCCTTTTTTTTTTATCTTAACCCTTTGGTTTTTAGGATAAAATGTCTTGGTAAATTGGAGTTCTTCTTAATGTAAGTAATAATGTCCTGTTTTTCTTATATATAAATGGATGGTCCAATGTGTGTGTAACCTTCAAGGAAGTCTAATAGCCGCTAAGCTTTGCGATCAAAACCTTTAATTTTCTGCAATCAACTTACAAACCCTCCCATTTTATTGCTTTTATTTACTATTTTAATAAGTTTGCCAAATTGTTTAGTCGAAACGACAAATCATTTGGAGTCGATTTTACTTATTTATTACTTAAAAACAATTTGGTGCACTTGTCAAAATTAGTCATCAAATCGCAAAAGCCAAAACTTAATCAATGTCATCTCCGATGATGCAACTGAAACCCTAAGTACCTGGAACTTTAAACATGCATCGTTAGCTTATTACAAAGGAAAAATTTATACTAAGAAAGTTATGCTATTTTATATCTGAAAAATTAAAGACATCTAAATTTGAATTAGACGCGACTCCATTTTTTAATTAATTAATTTTTTATTGGATTAAATGTCGGTTTCATGAATATTCTATTTACAATTAATCTAATTAATCTGTTTTATAATCGTCGGTTGCATGAAAAAGAATCTATATTTTATTGGGTTAGTTTTTTTTCTTTAAGGATATTTTATTGGGTTAGTTGTGAGTGCGACTCTTATATGTCCTTTTCTTTTTTATATTTTCGACTTTTTGCAAAGTTTTTTTTTGACCGGAGACTCGTAACATATTGTTCCAAAACTTAAACAACTTGATCACATTATTTAAAACTAAAATATAAAGAAGACTTTTTTTTGACTCAAAATATAAACCACTTGTAGTATAGAAAGATCGTCTGTTCATCAATTAAGAATAGTTTGAAAGATTCTATAAAAAAAATTGTTTGAAAAAGACTAATCAAGTTGAAAGTGATATCAGTATTGGTTTTCTTTTTTTATTTTTTGTGAAAAATATTGCATGGAACCGTTAAATAATACATTTTTTTTATCCCCCTTAAAAAGACAAAGTTTTTCCCCCTATTTTGAAATAATGGAACCAAAATTTAATTTTATAAAAACAGGGGCACAAAAAATACATTTAAACCAACAATATAATGTCCTCGTGATCTCAGTCGTAAGGACAATACATAATATATATAAGGTCTGAAGTTCAAATCCCCCGACATAAAAAAAAAAAAAAAGTATATTATATCTCTTTGAAGTTAACTCAGTCGATAGAAGAAGACGGTAGTTTAAAGAGTAAAATGTAACAAATGAACAGCTTTAAAGTGTTAAGAATCAAATTACGGACACACCCACCATCCATCCATCAACTCTCTCGACTCCACACAAACTCACAACCACCGTTTCACAAATGAACAACCATCAAACTTGGCCTTGCACCTCCTCTTTTTCTCCTTTCACCTCCCTCCCCCTTCCCTCATCCTCCCGCTCCATCCGCCTCTGCTCCTCCTCATCCTCATCCACCACCTCTTCCACCGACTTCTCCTCTCTCCCTTACGACATCCTCACCAAAATCTCCGCTTCCTTCGACCATCCCAATCTCGAATCCGCCTCCCTGGTATGCCGCTCATGGTGCGAGGCGCTTCGACCGTTACGCGAGGCGATGGTGATGCTCATGTGGGGGAAACGGTTGAAGCATGGAAAACGTGGAGTTCGGAGGAATACGGAGAAGGCGCTGGAGATGTTTACCAAAGCTGCGTCGAAGGGTTCGGCTCTTGCTATGGTGGATGCTGGGCTTATTCATTGGGAGAGAGGAGAGAAAGATAAAGCTCTTGATTTTTATCTTATGGCTGCTCACCTTGGAAATGCTTCTGCTCAGTGTAATCTGGGCATTTCGTATCTTCAAGGTTTGATTTTTTTTTTTAAGCTGATTTTTTTTTTGTATATTTATAATCATGTTGAAGAGAATGGAATTTTGATTATCATATGAGTGTTTTGGATTCTGTGTTTGTTGTTGGTTGGTATCTGGACATAGGTTCTGTCTAAGTACATTGCAGTTGTATACTGCATACATTCAAACTTAGGATGAACATTATTCTTTTTAGCTTATCCTATGAAGCACATACACATTGGTTGACATCAGACACGACACTGACACGTAGACACAAGTAATATTTTAGGAAAATGGAAGTGATTGAATATAACCAAATGTCTCACTGACTCGGTGTCTGATACCAAACACACTTTTGATCCGAAGTGTTGGTGCTACATAGCTCTTATCTAAAAGAGCTTGTAGGAGACCCGACCATCTTTTCATTCATTCAACTCGGTATGGACATCGTTCTTTTAAGCTTATCCTATGAAGCTCATGTACATACACTAGACACAACATTGACATGTAGACAACATTAATTTAAGAAAATGGAAGTGATAGAGTGTAAACACACGTGTTAGTGATGTGTTGGTGTTAGACACCAGTCTTAGAATTTGTGGTTGAGCCTAACACAACCCCACAAAATCGGCTGCTGTCATATCACTTCAAATGTGGGATTCTTAACACACACCCTCACGCCCAAGACTGGACATCTGGAGTGTGACCTTAGTGGCCTGATAGCGGAAATCCGATAGGCGACCCAACATATCTTGAATAGGCTCTGAAACCATCTTAAAATTTGTGATTGGGCCTAACACAACCCCACATAACTGGCTTATAAGGTGAGGATTGCCCCTAGGTATAAACATATATTCAAGTCGTCTCTCATCCAACGTAGGACTCTTAACTACCAGACACACTTTCGATTTGAAGTGTTGGTGCTTCATAAAGCTTATCCAAAGTGTTGGTGCTTCATAAGGTTGAAAAGTTATTTTAGATACATCCGATTCCTCTAAAGTGAACAACTCACTTCAAAGAATAAAGTGAGTGGTATCAACTATCGATGAACATATTAATGGTTATAAACATGCGTAACAAATCATAGATAAATGAAATATCAATCAATGATTTTCTTATTTTACTAACTATTCATTTTAGAGGGGCTGAATTCATTATCGATAAGCTAATTTGGTGTTTGGATTTTACTTGCTAAGAAGTTCTTTTAGGATCTTTTGTATAAACCGATAATACAGAAGCTGTTGCAACAGGCTTCCTCATAAGTTCTTTTGTTTGCTATTATGAAATGATATATAGGGCAAGCTGTTACTTTTTATAGTAGCGTGTGTATATCTTTTGTGAATTTTAATGAGTATTAGTTTATCCTTAGAATGGAATGGAAAAGAAAATTATGATGATAGTTTATGTCTAACAAAGGTATACCTATGCTATGCAGTTGAACCTCCAAACACTGAGCAAGCTTTAAAATGGTTATTTAAAGCTTCCGAAAGTGGGAATATCCGGGCCCAGTACCAACTTGCTCTCTGTCTTCATCAAGCTGGTGGGAATAGAAGCAATATAAGAGAAGCGGTTGGTGCTCTATTCATTTTCTGTACTACAATCTTTAACTACAAATAATCAGGGAGGGGTTAAAAGCTGGGAAATCTGTATGGTTTAATGTTTGAGAATTGACATAGTATTGCATATATCTGGTTCTTTTATTATCATAATATTATATTCCTATTTTTTATGTTTACAAGTTTTCTCCTGGAATAGGTCAAGTGGTATATGAAAGCTGCAGAAGGCGGGTATATGCGTGCTATGTACAATATATCATTGTGCTACTCTTTTGGGGAAGGACTGGCACGCAATCATCAAATAGCAAGAAAGTGGATGAAGCGGGCTGCAGATCGTGGTCATACTAAAGCTCAATTTGAGCATGGACTCGCTCTTTATTCTGTAAGTATTTATCCCTTTGTGCTATACCTCTACTTTTAATAAGTGCCAGAGAATTGTTGAAACAGTCAAACCTCCTCTTATGAAACTGGACATCACGGTATCGTTTTAGAATTTATAATCTTGCCACACTAATTTGTTTTTAAGCTTGTTAATTAGAAACTGTGGTCATTTGGTAGTCATTTTTTGTTTTTGTTTGGCTTTCTCGTCTACTTTGGTTCTACCCATTGTTTCTTGGTTGCATCAAGCTCTATGTTCCAGGCCGTTGTTAAGTTAATTTTCAATAGATATAGGCATACACTCTGACTAGTGCAAAATCTGATTTTAAGTAGTGCTTATTTATTTGAGGCTATATTTCAATTCAGCATTCAAACATTTGTCGTTCCACGCATGGTTGTTAAGAGCGCGATATAGATCGTGAGATCTCAAATGTTTTTCTCTCTCCACCGTGCCGGAGTGGTACGAAAATCGTTGGAGATGCCGGAGTGGTGAGCGTGCAGAGGAAGATCATGGAATCATGGGAGCGGCGCTTTCCCCCGCGCTGGTTTCACACGTTCTCAACCTGGGTTGTACATCCTGACCCGGAACAGCTCGCACCTTCACAGCCCAGTTTTACATGTTTTGACTTGGAATTTGACCTGTTTTTCATCGCAAAGGAGGGATACATTGAACTTACACTTTTTTTTTTGGATTCGGTGGGTTTTAAGTGAGAGAAATTACTCATCCTTTTTTTTGGGACTCGTGTTTTTTTTTTTTTTGGGTTTGAAGGTATTTTTTTATTTATTCCCTTATTTACAATTATCATTCCGTGGTGGGAATTAATAAAAAAAAATTCTTTTTTTTTAACAAGATAATAAAAAAAATTCTATAATTTATGTTTAGGCCAAACTCTCATCTTTATGATTAAATTAACAAAAAAAATTATGGTAAGGTTATTTTCCTTAGTTATTCCTATAATTTTGTCTATTTGGTGGGATCTTACGATCTGTGTTACAATCTTATGATTTGTGCTTTTTTAAAACCTAAACGATCTTTGGTGAAAATCCCGAGTTTGACAACCATGGTTCCAAGTTTTGCAATCAGTTGCCTCAAATTTTCTATTGGTTGAATTTATTTTGACAATCTTATCTGGAATTTGATTATACTATCAGAATAGTTTTCAGCAATAACTAAAAGTTATGGTAATGATTATTGACAACTTAAAGGTTCTAATATTAAGTCTGATACGGGGGACAATATCTGAGACTTCACTATTTTATGTTAGATTATGATGTCTTTGTAATGGTGGTATTAAATTATATCTGCACAGGAGGGAGACATGATAAAGGCTTTGGTGTACTTGGAACTTGCTAGTCGCGCTGGTGAAAAGGGTGCTGCTCATGTAAAGAATGTAATTGTTCATCGGATTTCTGCTGCTTCACACAATCATGCCATGCATCTAGCTGATAGTTGGCGTGCTTTGCCATCAAATTGAGCTAAATCTTGTATGATTTGTGAACAAGAAGTTGCATTACTTTTACCGTGTATCATACGGCCGAAGTGGTCTTCCTGTATCTAATGTCTAACTTATAGTTTGTGTTCTGTTCGACAAATATAAATCATAGTGTATCTTTAAATATTCTTCCTTAAAAAAGGCTACATGTATCTATAGATGTTTTATAAGATGAACTATTGACAAATTCTTCTTCAGATCATAATAGAACTGTGCAGAGTAGAATATAAACAGCCTTTTGTCTGTCCTTTTCATATATGATTGCAGCTTCTTTATGTTGTACATGGAGGATGATTGTGAAGTAGCAACCTGTCTTGACTTGACTTCACAAAAATATCAACTTGGGTTCATTGCTAATGCTCAACCAACCATGTTCGGTTTTGTTTATGATTGTTATTATTACAAGGAGAATATATATATTCTGTTGCACAAAATAAGATATGACTGACTGATAACCATAAGTCTGTCCCTGCTGCCGGCACATGGTTGGGTTTGAGATTTGAAATGTCAGAAGTTTTAGATTTATGACCTGTAATGATTTTATTCATCTATTGATGAAGGGTGTTCTTTAGAGGAGATGAGAGTTACATATTTATGATTTTATAATAGTTGATTGAGATATATATGACTAACAAGATTCAATAAAATGCACGCATGCAACTATAAATTGAAATATCAAATTCTTCACTCCAGGAAAACGAATGCTACAACTAGTGATGGCTCTGTTTGATGAGGGCTGGTAGAGTGACGGTTCATCGTGAATATGGGTAATTTCTCATTCCGCCTTCGTATATTATTCAAATTTGTCAAGATACACTGCCGAAAGCGTGCTTCCTGTAACTGGGTTTGGCAGCAAAAAGGCTCTTTTTCTCCACCCAGTCTCATACCTCCTTCAGCACCAAACCATGATTTGGTAGTCTCGCAGCCACTAATCATAACATACACTTGGATTGTTCTCTTCCCTCAAAGATCTCTTATTTTTGTTGTGGCAAAGTGAACTTATCTGCCTGCTTTTTTTGAAAGTTTTAGTTAGTGTTTGGTTGCACGGTGAGAAAGCCAAAAAGCACGTCCAGTTCACTTAAAGCAATTTTGGGTTATTTGGTTCTCTCCCAACTGGATTCTCTATCGTACGGTTTCCTGCTGAAAATCAATTCTAGGAGAAGCTGCTATTCCTAGCTTCTGAAAATAGATTCTCCAACTGCAGGTTTGCCTTCCATCAAAATCTCTTTTTTTCCCTTGATTTGTACTGCTTTTCACCTCCCTCATTACTTTCCATCTAATCAGAGTTCATAACTCCTTTCAAAATTTGAATGCAAATATGATTCACAGACCTAGCAAATCACCTACCTCACAACTTCTTTAAACTCTAATCAATTCATCTCATCATAATTCTTCACAAATCAAATTAATCCGTTCACCAACCTCATAGTTTCATTAACTATACGTGTAGTTACTCTCTGCTCATACAAACTTCTTTATATATGTTGGCTCATTTGTCACTCTTTCATTCTTAAACACTTAGCAAAAGGAACACAAGCAAATAGCCTAATAGTTGCAGTGTTTGGTACTCAAGGGTAAGGTGCACAATAGAAACAACTTTTGGTGTATGGAAGAATAGATTTGCAATTCTACGACGCATGCCTAAATTCACAATTAAGACACAAGTTGAAGTTGTTGCAGCAACAATGGCTATACACAACTTTATTAGAAGGAATGCTGATATGGACGTTGATTTCAATCGGTACGAGGATGAAGACATAACCCTTGATCATGATGATTATCGTAGACCAGTTAATTTGGATTCATCTCAAAATTTAAATATAGCTTCCTCATCTGAAATGAATCATGTCCGAGACTCGGTTCGAGATCAAATTATAGAGTTCAAGAATAATAATTAGTATTGTAGTAATGTTTCAAATTTGTATTACACTTTATATTATATTCTCTATTTGTAATTTTAACGAGTACTTCATGTTTAATATATATTCTCATACTTTTATTTGAATATTGTGTGATTAACAATAACATTAATCTAATAATTTTATTGTCAATTAATAAAAAAATGAAGGATGAAAAAACTAAATAAAAGTAAAATTTGATGTATATACATATATATAGGGGTGGGCAAAAAAACCAAAAACTGAACCGAACGGCTGAACTGAACTGAACCGAACTGCTACCGAACTGAACCATTATATAAAAGTTATGAACTGATCCATACTTAAAGGAGCAGTTATTAACT
>Ga0315914_1002442_pt1 | contig 28426 bp, 17 predicted proteins | sample MpolenodulesMG_FD_203920 | JGI IMG/M metagenome (GOLD analysis project Ga0315914, IMG submission 203920) | Medicago polymorpha root nodule microbial communities from Los Angeles, California, United States - elongated nodules | ecosystem: Host-associated > Plants > Roots > Nodule | place: USA...
GGATTGGAGAGCTGCTCTCTCCCCCAGAGTAGGTCATATTGGACCGAACTGGGTTACCATTTCTTGTGTGTGTTTGTTTACTTCCTTTAAGCTTACTTATCTTTGTGCTTGGTTTGTGTTTGTCTTTGTATTAGCTCTTTGTGTGTGTCATTGCTTGAAGACACTTAGATCTAAGATTACCACTATCTTTTGCTCCACACATCTTTGTTTATTTCATTGGTGTGATTCGATTAAGGTTGATTTCACAACAATTAATAGATGATGCGGACACAAATACAAGACACGACATTGACACCAATAAAATTTAGAAATAATGAAATAACTTAATGTAATTATAAACAAATGTCGGTGTTACATTGGTATCGAACACGACACATATACGTACAGTGTACAGTGAGACGTATGTTCAAGGAAATGGAAGAGAGGACTTGGTGGTATGGTAGACCAGCGCACCGTTATTGAATATTTCTTTCTTTGACTTAACATGACATGTTGACTGACTGACTTCTCAACAAATTTATTTCATATTCATATTTCTCTCTTTCTTAAGTTGATAGTTAGTTTAGTTGTTGTTGGTAACAAACTCTGCTCTATCATAACAAACAACAATATCTATAGATAGATAGATAGATAGATTACTTCAATCTCTATTTGTTTGTATCAAGTAACTAAAAAACAGTTGAACTCAACTCAAAGCAATAAAATGGATGTCCTCAATCAGTTGCAGGAATTAATCAACGAAGTTGACCAGCCATTGCAGACAACTTTTCAGGTTAGTTAGCAATAGCATAGTTTTGATCAAATATATTGGATTCTTAATTATTAATAATAATAATAATAATTTCTCAACTCAATGATTGATCAGAATGTTCATCAAGGATATGTCACTGAAAACTTGACTCGCTTTCTAAAAGCAAGGGATTGGGATCCTTCTAAGGCTCATCAAATGGTATGTGCAACTCTCCTTTTGCTCAATGTTTTTTTTTTTTGTTCTTCACTCTATGTTAATGTCACCCTTATGTATATTCTCGAATCTCTCGATCATGTTTTCAGTTGGTTGATTGTTTAAACTGGAGAGTACAAAATCAGATTGACAATATATTATCTGTAAGTTTCTTTTCTATATCCTCGTTCATCCTTTACATATTTTCTTTATCACCTCTATTTTTTTACAAGTTTCTATGCTGATTTCTTTTTCAGAAACCAATTATTCCTGCCGATTTATATAGAACAATACGTGATTCACAACTCATTGGATTGTCTGGGTATACAAGAGAGGTGCTCATTCTTATTCATAATCTTTTTCACATCTTTGTCGGCTTTTTGACATCAATTGAAATGTTATGACTTATTATTTTATATCCTTCATTTTGCTTTCCTTTTCAGGGTCTTCCTGTCTTTGCAATTGGTGTTGGACTTAGCACATTTGACAAAGCATCGGTAAGTTTAATCATTTCAAAAACGAAAAGGGATGTTCCTTTTCGTTGGAGCACTATCGATTACTCTATCTTCTGTCCTTATATGATATTTGTACGATTTCAGGTCCATTATTATGTGCAGTCTCACATTCAAATGAATGAATATCGTGATCGTGTAATCTTGGTGAGTATTAGTACTTAGAGTCTTCATACTTAACCTATTATTTGAGCTTTTTGTTCTCTTCTTCTGACCCGTGATATGGTTGTAGCCTTCTGCATCAAAGAAGCACGGGCGGCCTATTACCACTTGTGTAAAGGTTTTAGACATGACTGGCCTGAAGCTCTCGGCCTTGAATCACATTAAGGTACCTTTTAGTTTCCACTGCTACTTGATCCAATAGGACCAGATTCTTGAATAGTTTAGTTGTATAGAGTTGGTATAGGAACAACTTTGATAGCATGTTGAAAAGATCATTAACAGGCCCGAACCATTAAACACTAGTGTATCTGATACAAGTCAAATATTAGACATAACACACATTTTTACTCCAAAATTTAGAGTTGAGGTCGAACTTTTAATTTATTGCTTCATGAAATATGTGCAGTGTAAATGTTCAATTTTCTCCATCTGTTTTTTTAACTATATGTCTTATATCGTTGACTTGTTCATTCTGACTCCGCAGTTGTTAACTATTATATCATCCATTGATGATCTGAACTATCCTGAGAAGACGCATACTTATTTCATTGTAAATGCCCCATACATATTTTCAGCTTGTTGGAAGGTGAGCTATTATTGTTACCAAAAAAATAAAAAGATATGTTGTTCCTTATGGCTTGGTTTCTGCATGATATTTTTATTTAATATAGCATTGGAGTCTGTATGGAGACCTCAGCAAGATGTTAACACTATACATTAACAGGTTGTGAAACCACTTTTACATGAGAGGACAAGAAGAAAAGTGCAGGTCTTATCAGGATGCGGACGAGAGGAGTTGTTAAATGTAAGATTTTTGTTTTTGTTTTTCTCCTTTGTTTCTTAGAGCAAGATTTTTTGTGTATAAGCAGTCAATAATTGAGATATGAAGGAAAACAATACTCTTGTTTTCTGTTTATAATAGTTTTCTTTGTTTATATTTCGATTGACAATCCATTCAACTAAACTTATTGCAATAAACTGTTAACTGACATTTTTCATAAAAAATTTGGCTGGATTTGAAGTTTCATCACACACATCTATTTTTGAATTGATTTGAAACTATTTTTTACCTGCGTAAATATATATCTCAACATTATCAGTCATTTTATCACACACTTGTTGTTGTTTAAATTTTGTAAAATTTGACATCAATACCTATCAATATTAATTATACTTCAACTTTTGATTCATTCAAAATCATTTTTTCTTAATCAGTAACTTTGTGTCATCTTAGCATGTGTGTGTACGCATGCGCGTGTAAAGATAAAAGACCTTTGTGGTCCGTAAACGTTCGGTGCACTTTACAAAGTAAAGTACGGAATTGTAACCACTGATTAAAAAGATTAAGTAGCTTTTCCTAATATATCATATAAAATATTTTAGTTATAATTCCACAATTACCTTTTAAATTGCCCCATTCATTTTATAAGACTCAAATCTGTTTAGAACGCACAGGATAATTCTCTTCAAACATCAAAGACATGTTCTTTCTATAGTACTTAGTGTCTATTTTTATATCATCTAATTGAATTTAACAAATTAAATTTGGTGTGTAGATCATGGATTATGCATCTCTGCCACATTTCTGTAGAAAAGAAGGCTCTGGATCATCCAGACATTCAGAAGGTGGAAGCGAGAATTGCTATTCCTTGGATCATCCCCTTCACCAACAGCTTTACAACTACATCAATCAGCAAGCCAGACTCCGCGAAGCTGTTGCACCCATCAAGCAGGGATCATTTCATGTGGAATTTCCAGAACCTCCGGATGTGGATACAAGGATTGTCAAGACTATAGAGTCAAAGTTTGATAGCCTAACCTTGAATGGAAATAAAGAACAATTGAACAATTGGACTGGAGCACAGGCCTAATCCAAGTCAGCGTTTAATTGCTATTCCTTGTTTTAGCAGCGTTTAACAGCGAGAATTGCTATTCCTTGGAAATTAAACGCTGCTAAAACAAGGAAGAAACAAAGCGTGTGACCCCAAACTTGTAGAAAACTGGGGTGGCTCTCAATGATTTCATGATAGGAAACATTAATAGATTCTCATAGTTATTTCAATTTGTATCTTCTTTTTTAATTCGTTAATTTGTAGAGTGAGGCCTTTAGTAGTATGGAGAGGGAATAAAAAATAGGTCCTTTCTTGGAAAGTGTATGCTAGGGAAAGTTATATTTTGTAAGGAGTGTGGCACTGACTTGAAGAGTGAGCAACAATACAATAACCATCACTCTTACATCACAGTTCCAAAAATTTGAGACTGGCAGTGCAACTAATACTTTGTTCATTTTAAATTTTAAATTGAGACCACAAAATCAATAGAGTACTACTAGTGTAGAAGCTGTACGTCCAAATTACTTATACTAGGATTTTGTTTATTGTGAATCCCAGCTTTGTAGCATTTCTCAATGAAGAGAGAAATGTCAGATAATAAGCAGAAGCCATTTATAGTCAATTTGAATGGCGTGTTGGGACAATTTATGCTTTATTTCCAGTAAGTTAACCTTCTTTAGCATTGCGTGAATGCACATAAAATGTCATTAAGAATAGCTACATCTTATGTTGCTGCCTGGAATTGAAATATACAAATAGACCAAAACTTATCTACTAAGGGTCCTAGGAACATCGAGAAGAGAAAACCAGCATGTTAACAATGAGATATCGTATTTGCACAAGTTTTTTTAAGGTTTTTGTTTTTTTCATTTATGAAAGGTGGAAACATTAACATGGTTTCCAATTGCATGGAAGAATTGCTGCGTATAATAACTGATCTTTCAGTGCAAGGAGTCTTCTTTTCTTCCAATGGAAAGTCACAAAGCCAACACAAGAACCAACCAATCTGCTTTCTTTCCCATTTAGCTGTTGAATCTCTGCTTTCAGTTCTAGATGCTCAACATCGAAGAGTTATCCGAACAATCTGATATCGGTGAAGATGTACTATCAGGTTGACGACATCTCCTTAATTCACGTTCAATTGCCACTTTTGCAGAATTTGCCATCTCTGCATACCACAAAGCCGTCTCCATTGCAGCCTTTGTTTCCTCAACAGCTTTCAGGTTAGCTTCCACCTTTATGTCTAATTCATTTTTCCTTGTGTACATTCCTTGCAACTCAGCCATGATAGCTGCCTCTTTCTTTTCTGCCAATTCTTGGTATTCCTTAACTTTTCCATTCAGTGACTCAAACTCTTCTTTTGACATCCTGATCTTACCGCTGAATTTTGAAATCGAGAGTCTACTTTGCACGTCGGAGATAATCTTCATCTCTTTCATGGCTTTTTGTTCTGCTGCTTTTGCTTCTTTAGCCTCTTCCAAAACAAGTTCTAGCTTTTTCTCTGCTTCTTCAGCCGCTGCTCGGGATGCTTCAGCTTCTTGCTTCAGTTCCTGAGCCTTTCTGCTCATCTCTTCGGCTTCTCTTCTTGCATCTTCTGTCTCTGATTTTAGCTTCTGGATTTTACAACTTTGCATGTAGAAGACATTGGCATCCACGGTACCTGGCTGAGGCCCCACCTCTTCCGCGCTCTTTTGCAATTCACCAGTGAGGTTAAAAGCAAGAACTTCTGCTGCTTGTTTCTTATCCTTAAGTTCATCTTGCTCTTTCTTCACTTGTTTCAATTCTGTCCTAAGAGAAAATACTAGCTTTTTAAGCGAGAGTTCTTCTGCAGCAACATCCTGTAGTGTCTTTGTGGCTTCTTTGAGTTCTGAAGTTAGAAGTTTCACAGAATCCATCTTGGAAGCATGGATCTTTTTCATCTGCTCTTGAAGAACCTCAATCTCTGCACTTGTTTCGGCAAGTTTGGCGTCTAGACTTTGTATTAGTTCTGGATCATCATATTCATTCTTTAAGGCCTCCAGTTTTTTCTGTGCTTCTTCCTTTGCAGTTTTATAAAAGTCGAATTGGGTTTCATTTTGTGCAGAGGCAAGCTTCAATTGTTCTAGAGATGCTTTCATGTTTGCAATTTCCTCTGAGAGTTCACCGATCCTTTCTGAGTTTAATTTTGCAGAACGCTGAGCTTCTCCTGTTGCCTGCAATGCTGCTAGCTTTGCCTCCAAAACTGCATCAAAATCCTGCCTGATTTTCGTGAGTTCTTGCTTGGAAGAATCTAGTTCGGCTACCTTAGTCGTGTACTCGTTTCTTGCATTCTCTAGTTCTTGTTTCCAAGCTTCATATCCTATAGCTTTTAGGGATAGTGTCTTTTCAAATGGTTTGCCCATATTCCTCACAGCTTCAGCCGCTTTGATTGCTGATTCCTTGGATTCTCTCACATTGTTCAGCTTGGTTGTCAAACTCTCAAGGGTCTCCTTGGCCTTCTCAAGGTCAGAAAGTGCTTTAGCTTTCGTGGTCTCAGCACTAGCTACGTGTTTCTTTAACTTGTTTAATTCTTTTTGGGCCAGGATAAGTTGTGTCTCCTTTTCAAATACATTCTGCAGATTACCAAAGAAGCGTGAAACTTGTTTAGGTGTAACCAACATGAAAAATGAAATCATCCTCAAAATATGTGTGCCATGCAATGCTATGGACGTATAAAAATAAAAAGTTTTTCCCCTGACGAGAGGGCTTTATGTATTGTTTGTGTGTCAAATTGCCTAACATCAGGCATTGTGTGAAACTTTGCATATCAAAATTATTTGACTTTAATATCTTTCTTTACGACATTTAAAATGTCTAGGATTAAAATGTTTTGATGAATATTCAATGTGATATATATCATAATGTTGAAAATTACAAAATCATTTCCTATGAAACAATATATATAAAAATCTAATATGGTATAAATTATTATACTTGATGTATATACCTCTGATGATCTTCTCTTGACAGCGAATCTGTCCCTAGGGACTGCTACTTCACCAAATAAACTAACAGCAGCTTTGACAGATTGGAATGGTACCCTTGTGTCAATCTCTCCTACCTCTCCCGTTGGAGAATCCACCTTTCTCATATCTTTGCTCTAACTTGGAAATATATATAGTATATCTGCAACCAGATCATTCTATTGATTAGACAACGTATATGAATATGCAACGCCTACCACATTATAAATGTTTGTTATTCAAAGACTTGATTATCTTAAAGAACGAGTTTTGTATTTCGTCTCGTTAAACACTATGAGAATTGAATGACGTATGCATATGGAAATGATCACAAAGCTGCAGCCACCTTATGATTATGTTGCATGAATGACAAATAATTTATATTCTTACGTGAAAGAAACAAAGATGAAGGATGAAAAGCCCCTCTAGGAAGAATGAATCTCCAAAGCAAATGGTATTGGAACTCAAAAGAACCCTGATGAAAAAGGTAGGTTCTTTGAGTCCAACTTTACATTTGAAAGCTCTTGGCCCTTTGAAAAGAAAATAATCTCAGATAATGGTTGGTTAAATCTGTTAGGATGAAGAATTAGTTATGCTATTTTAGCACAAGGGACAGAGAGGTTTGTGGATGTGCTGACAGTATGTACCATTAACCAACCAAACAGGCTGGTCAAATACAAAAATGACCTATTTGACAAAGCATCAACCAATATATTTGGAAATGCCACGCTGGACATTCCATGGTAAAAATGTATTTTGAAAATAACAAATTAACTTAGGGAATGGTCCTTAAGGTTGCAGCTCAATACCTCATGTTTAGATGTTGGCTAATAGCTGTCATTCTTCTTGCATGATCTACACAAAAATCTTGTTAATCTAATACTATGTTATCAAGACAATAAATTCAATACCGTTAGATCCTTCAAATGTACTAATAACTAATCCATGTGTTATTATGATAACCATCGAGGAGATTGAATATTCTTCTCTAAGATGAGAGTCATGTGTTTTCAATACAATACATTTTTCTCCTCCTCCTAAAAAAATATTGTGTTTCCTTTTTATGGATTTATGGTTGCGATGTGATGTAATTAATTTATGTGACGTTGGTTTTTCTAGAATTAATTAAAATTGTTATCCCATAACTTTCATCCCTTTGCATCAGATTATTACTATATAGTTGAAACTTTTTTGAGGGAGTCTCCTCCTATAGGCTTAAGATAAGTGTGATTGCAAGCAAAATTTCATACTTAGCTTTGGTTATTTTTTGACACCACATTAAAACTATTGATTCATTTGTAGTTTCATTACTTTTAAATTTTCACATCAAAACTATGTCAAATTGTACATGTGTTGTGGTCAATTATCACAGCTTACATGAATCATTTTATACTACAATTGATTGATACAAAGATTGGTGTAAATAAAGTATGTTTATGTGATGCAATTGTTTTTAGAGACCTGCATGAATACATACATGTCGTTAGAACATTGTCAGTCATCGAAACTCCTCAACCAAATATAGAAAATCACAAATTCAAAGGCTCTACCCACTCTCCGATAAAAAAAATAAAAAAAAATTGTATTTTGATTTTATTTAAGAGAAACAAAACCACAGTTTAAAAAAAGAATGTGTTGAAGGTTCACCACATGCCTTACTTGTGCATTGCTTAGGTCGTTAATACCAAGATTTTCTCCTTTGCTTTTCACATATTTAACCTTTTCATAACATTAATACAACTTATAGAAATACAAGTATCTAAACTATGCCCTTAAAAAAAATGTATCTACAGTATGGACGAAAAAATTCAATGTAGATATATAATTTGCTTATAAAAATCCATACATCCAAATTATGGACAAAAAAAAATTGGATGCTGATACATGAATTAGTCACAACAGTATTAAAAGATATTGTGTTGAGAAAGATTGAACTGATGGCGAATTAAAGGAGATTAGTTTGTGTAGTTAGAAATTAGTTGAAAGGTAGCTATTCTTTTTTTTATATATGAAAGGTAGTTATTCTGTTAAAATATTCCTGCTAAGTTCTTGTAGCAGCTACATAAGTGTTATCGCATTAAATGTAAAGATGAAGTACATGTTTGGAATCACACTGATTTTGTTGAAGCTGCGAAGTGTAGCTTTTGCCCAAATCACGGTGGGTCAACGTGATTTAGCTAAACTCAGACTAGACTATATTTCTTGATTCTCTCTTGTCAACACTGCATTGATGACCTTTATGTATAGTTCGCAAAAAACATAACTACAGATGGTTGTGAAGCTGAACTAATACCATTTATTCCTCTAACCCAACATATATGCTTTGTCCTTCCAAAGATGCTGTAGCAGTGTTGAAAAGCAATATGATGTAACGAGATCTTTGTCACAATGATGAACGTCTCCAAGTGGAGCCTTGCCTGCAAAATGCAGAAGTTAGACATTCCAGAAAGAACAAGGGATACACTTTACCGAATAAAAGAAAAGGCTTACATGAGCTCAACCACTAGAGCAGATGCACCTCCTCCCCCATTACAGATGGCACCAACACCATACTTTCCACCCTTATGTCTCAATACCTGAAACATAACCCGGCTAAGATATCCACAAATCACGAAAATAAAATAGTAGAGTATAAGAACGTGGGGACAAGGGTGAAAGAAAATGATATATAGAGCAACTGAGGTCTCAAGTTACCCCTAATAGTGTAACTAAGATGCGAGCTCCACTGCAACCCAATGGATGTCCCAGTGACACAGCTCCTCCATGCACATTAAGTTTTTCCTGCATTTGAGGGAACAATGAAGGAATCAAAATGCTGAAGAAACCAGAACAACCAAAAAGTGACATGTTAATATACAAAAGAAACAAAGAGCCGAGTAACATGAACCCTCACAGGATCAAGACCGAGAAGCTTCTGATTCGCAAGAGCCACAGCCTGCATAGAAGTTAGAACATGATTAGCGTAAAGCAAGAGAGCATGAACAAATAAAATATGTGATGTATTCCATACAGAAAATGCTTCATTTATTTCATAATAATCAATTTGAGAAGCCTCAAGACCAGCATTTGATATAGCTTTTGGTATTGCCAGAGCAGGAGCAGTTGTAAATAATTCAGGTGCCTGCAAAAATACTTTTGTTTCAGTTCCAGTTCCAGTTCCAAATGCTTCTATTAATCAAGACCGAAAGATATATTAACTTATAGAACCTGAGCTGCATCCGCAAATCCTTTTATCTTAGCGATTACATGTAATCCAAGCTCGTGTGCCTTCTTTTCACTCACTAACACTAATGCAGCCGCACCATCACTAGTCGAGTCAATAAACATCGCATTATAAAAAAAAGAGCGTGTAATTTAGAACCTTATGGTTGCCATACCCCCAAATTTTGGAAGGCATAGGAATTTATTAAGCAAACTTCTTGCAGCGACATACATGACACTCCCCACAGAACTTGCCCTCCAGAATTGATGAAACACTATTAATAACGGATCTTGATAGTTCATATTCATGGAAAATAATTAATGGGAATATTTTGAGGTCTTGGAATTTCCTTAACTCTTGAGACCATCAAATATTCATCTTAGAAAATGCATATTGTATTTTCAAGAAATCCTAGAAATACAAGAAACAATTAATATCCAATCATCTCATTTTTGGAGGAAGCTAAATCCCTCGACTATATACAGGGTGACTTGTGAGGAATTGGTGCAAAAAGGCAAGTTGATCTCCAAGAGTGATAGTGTTATTGTAAATTGCAATCCCCTTCAAAAGCGAGATCTTTAGGAAAGTGAGATCGAGAGAAGTCCTCTTTTATTATGAAAGTCAAGTCATTGTATATTTTACTTTAGAGTGAAGGCATCATATTTGGATCATAAAATCTTATGATTTTTTATATTCACATTGGGAGGATTTTTCACATCAAAAAAAGTCTTAGTATTGACCATCTCTTTAATTATTTTCTTAATCACACAGTGACACAGAGAAGGACCTTTGTTTTGGTATTTCCCAATAGGATTCACATGGGAATCGAATAATGCAGGTGTTGGTAAAATATACAATGTATACAGAAAAACACGCAGATGAGGTGAGATAGAGAGGAGGGACCTTATGCTAGAAGCATTGCCAGCGGTCACAGTGCCCCCAACCTTTTTAAAGTTTGGTCCAAGCTTCCTTAACTTTGCAGCATCAAACTGGCAACATAGATAAGAAAACTATTAAACGAAACACAGGAGTTTTCACTGTATACCAAAAGAGAGCAAGTATATTTCATACAAAAACTTCAGTTGAAGGCTTCTACCTTTGATGAACTCTGGTCTGTATACAACACACATACATGACAATAACAATGTAAACCTAAAATATATGAGTATGCACGACATACTATATGGTACATTCAAGATAGCTCACATGTTTCTGAATTAATCTATTTACCTTTCCCAAACCTTCGTCTTTATCAACTAGTGTCGAGGGCTTTCCTCTTCCACTGAAAATTTCAACCTGCAAGAAGCAGAAAGTGTTAATTGAAAATCACAACAACAACACTGCATAGGTTATCAAGAGTTTCAAAGCAGGCATGAACCATAATCATACCGGAACTATCTCCCAAGCAAAATGGCCACCATTTTGTGCAGATATTCCTCTCTCAAAGCTTTGAATGGCATAAGAGTCCTGGGAAATAATATATAAATATTACAATAGCAGAGCAAAACAAAGTAATCAAACCTCATTCAACTAAGGATTCAAAGGAGTTGAAAAAATGTTCAAGGGACATATATTACCCAAAAGAAAGTTCAAGGGGGAGTGGTCTCATGTGATATTGATTAAGATAATTGAAGTAGTAAAGGACTTAAGTTAATAAAGTAAGAAAGCGAGTAAAATTCCAACTGATCCATTTACTAGGGAACACTACCTGCTGATCTCTAGTTATGGCATGCTGATCTGCACACATTTCTGCACAAACTCCCATGCCGAAGTCATTATAGACATCCCAAAGGCCATCTTTGAGCATCCCATCAATGATAGTATCATGTCCTAACCGAGATCCCTTCCTGATTTAGATACAGAATACGTTGATAGTGAACATCAAGAACTAACCAAATACTCCTAAAAAGATGCTTAAAGAAAGCTGGACTTCATCAAACGCTAACTTATAAGCTGCAATCTGGGTAGCATAATTTCAACACGATAGGTAAGACAAAGTCCTCCCATTAAGCTCAGCATATATCATCAGATTTCACAACATTTATCAACAACTCAGGAAAGAGAAAGGACAAAACCTTGCTTCTGCAATGTACTTAGGTGCATTTGACATGCTTTCCATACCACCAACCACAACAACATCATTGGAACCCAACTGAATGGTTTGTGCTGCTAACATGGTAGCTGCAATAATAAAATAGATGAAACCATGATTTGATCGCAGACTAACATATTTAAATGGGAAAGTAGCCTTTTACAAAAGCACAAAAAAAGGAACATACCTTTCATCCCAGAGGAACAAACCTTGTTAATAGTAGTACAGATAACAGATGTAGGTATTCCAGCACCTAACGCAGCCTGTCTAGCAGGAGCCTGCCCTAAATTTGCACTAAGAACATTCCCAAAAAACACTTCTTGCACAAGTGATGGATCAACATTGGCTCTATTGAGAGCAGCTGCAGTTATATTTGTCAACTTAGATTCTAGTTTGGATAAACAGTTTAATTTAGTGCTTATAGCACATAAGTTATAAGGTACCTTTAATAGCGAGTGAGCCTAGGTGTGTAGCAGAAAGAGAAGATAGGGATCCAAGGAAACCACCCATTGGTGTCCTTGCAACACCAACAATACAAACATCTGTAGTATTAGAAAACAAAACATATATGAATGAATTTTGCTATAATATGAATAATTAATGGTATGAATAAATTGAAGAAAAGACAGACAGACAGACCTCGAGATTTCGAAGACATGGAGAGAATATGTTTGTTGTTTTTACAATCAAAATGAAAAATGAAAATGATATGGTAGAGAGACAAAGACAACGTTGGAGAACTAAATACGACACGGCAGATCATATCGTTACGTGTTAGGGGGACCCAGCCCACTTCACTTCAATCTTAAAAAAGGATCAACTCCGCATTCCAAATTATCCTTACTTCCTCCTCCCGGTCTAGTTTAAAAGAAACAAAAATAATTTTGAATTACAAGTGAGTTATAATTAGGAAAAAGTAATTATTATTACATTGAAAAGTGAAATTGATCAACTTTTTTGGGACAATCACTTAGGCTCTGTTTGGTAAAAATAGCTGATAGCTTATGACTGATAGTTTATAGCTGATAACTTATAAGTTAATTGAAGTGTTTGGTAAAACTAGCGGTTCAACTGGTTGATAAATGTAAAATGATATAAAGGGCATTCTTAATTCATAATAAAATCATATCAAATAATATTTAAGTATTTGTAGTTTCGTAATCTAATTTTCTTTAAAAATAATTTAAATTTATTAATTTAATATATCCTTTGTATTATATATTAAATTAAATTTTATTTCATATTTATTTTCATTTAAGTGTCTCTGGTTTATAAAATTTGAATGTAACAATAAATAGTTACCATAAAGTATTATTATTATATATATTATTGCCAACAATGGTTTTTTTTTTTATGAAGTTATTATATACATGATAAATCGACGTAAAATAATTTCATTTAGTTAAAATACTTAAAGGTATAATTTCATTAAAATGTAACTTTTTTAAAGAACAATCAAAGAATAAAGAACATGTCTGAGCTTAAAAAAAATAAAAGAACATAACACTAAGGTATATTTTCATAAAAATAAAAACTGAAGGTATATTTGTTGCATTGCGTCAAAAAAAAATGTAAGGCATATTGTATAAAAAAATAACAACGAAAGCCATAGAGTAAAAAAATAACATTAGTAGTGTCTCTCTCTATATATATATATATATATATATCAAGTAACACTAATAGTATATTGTTCCTTAAAAAAAACTATTAGTATATTGTTCCGTAAAAAAAAATGGTATATTGTATACAGAGAATTACAAAGAAGAAAGTCGGTTGGTGTATTTATTAACAAGGGCTAGTAATATTTTCTAAAAAAAAAAAAAAAAAGGCAGTAGTATTTATTATGGAGCTATATTACAATAAATTATAGTGGGTAAAAATGAAATTTATATGAAATAATAAGGGTAAAAGTGGAAGAAAAAGTGAAAAGCTATAAGCTATAAGCTCAAAAGCTACTTGGAATAGCGTCTGAAAAATAGCTAATAAGCTCTTGAAATAAGCTATAAGTTCGTGGTGGAAAAACATTATCAAACAGAGCATTTTTGGTCAAATGAACTTGTAAGCTATTCGTTATAAGCTATAAGCTAATTTTTTATCCTTACCAAACAGAGTTATTATGTGACGGAGGGAGTATAACAAATATTTTTGGAGAAAAAAAGAACAATGTTTTTTTAAACATGTTTTTTTTTGTAGTGTTTTCTAAACATGTTTAAATAACTATAAAAGCCCGTAAAGTCTAATTTAATTCTCAATACTAATATTATTAAATTTAATTCCTTTTAGACTCCGCAATTGTATGTACTCCCTCGGTCATTAATTAGAAACAAGAGGTAGTATTTTTTTTCCATCAATAATGAAGGTATAGTATCAACCGCTCTTAAACTGCATATTTCTTCCTGTGCATAAGATCCAAATCCTAATTAAGATTCGCAAATTCTTTGACCAAAAAACGTCCCCAAATTCATGTTTTGGGAAGTTGTACTTGTTTAGTTGTATTTGTTACTGTCATTTTAAGTGTGAGTAACCGATACATGATTAAAAACTAACGTTATAATCAAGTACTATAATTTATGCAATATTTATATGAATATTTTAGTTAAATTTGTAAATGTTAAACATGAATCATGTTAAATTAATCCCACTGTCCTCCGGGTGATTTAGAAACAAATCTTGAACTCTTCACCCTGTTTTTGGTGTCCACGATTCCTTACAGTTAAGGAGTTGATAGTATGGCAGTCCTTAAAAGTTTCATCAATTAACACTGAAGAGGTATAAACATAAATATGCGAAATATATGAATGCAGTTATCCCCACGTATATCTGTACACATTGTTGATTTTGTCCCGGTCAATTATATCATCTATGTCAACACCTTAATGAATCATATGCTGAACCTATCACCTGTACTAACAAAAGGTCATTTAGCATAAACACACCCCTATAAAACCTTTCAAACTTTCCTTTCTGAACGATGGAATGACCAGTGTAATTTTACATTCTACAGGGTGACTGCAACAAGATGTGCAAAGCATATTTATAAGTATGTTCATAACTATAGATCCCCAATTCAGCAGTCATCTTCATTCACATCGACGCCTGTATTTCTACAGCACCGCCTCTGCAACTATCTTGACAAAAAACAAGCTTCAACTGTTAAACTGCTCACCGCACCTTCCCTGAGCTTTTCTTCCCCATCCGACAATTCCATTTGATCTGAATCAGTCATTCTCAACGATGAGCTTAGAGCAATTACAATAAAACAGACAAGTTATGCAAAGGCTTAGTTATTTACCAAAGGAATGTCGTCAGAAATCTCAGCTATGCTGACATCATCAGGACTTGATGGCTCAATATGTGATTTCTCCGTTTCTCCAGGACTATCCCCCACATTGCTATTATCTTGTTCCCCTTCAGACTCTGATTCTTCTTCACCATGAACACTTTCCCTTTCAGATGATTCATCCACTTTCTTCTCTTCTGAGCTATAGTGCGGGACACTCTCTCTATCTTCAGAAATCCTCTCATTATAATCTCGCTTATCATCGTCTGATTCTTCGATATGACGAAAGTTCTTGGTTTTCTTGAGCTGCTTTCTTCTGGGAACTGATCTTACTTTCTTGTTAGATTTCTTCCCCTTTTTTGTGATTTCATTGTACACTGCTGTCAGTTCCTCTTCTGAACCACCTAGCAAATAAAATTGGTGAGAAATAGAGATGAAACAAAAATGAAGCACAAGTCATGGGTGTAACATTCATTTCTAAACCAAATTATCAATCTAATAGTGACCCATATCATATATTTTAAGATGCATTACCTGAGTCTGTCTCATCCGCTTTAGAGATCATGGTCTCTTCAGGATTTGATATCTCAGAAGTCTCTTTGGCCTCCTCTTGATAGAAATCACTTTTTGATGCATACTTTTTTCTAGGTTTTGCAGGCTTGCTTGGAGATTGTTTACCATTAACTCTATAAAGCAGGTATACAAATGACAGTGATTAGAATTTAGAACAGAAAAACAAATCAAAGATGTGTAATAACGATCTCATCTGTTTCGACTCACATCTTTTTTTTCTTTTTACTTGGTGAGCCACTTGAACCATTAAGTTTGTGCCCAGAACTACAGAGCAATATAAAACATCAGTCCATGAAATGGAGACAGCATACCAAATAGGGTATAAGACAAAGTTAAGTAGCCAGTGTAGACACAACTCAACAATCAACTAAAATAAAGACTAATTTGTTAACGGAATACTTACATTTCAAGTGAAGAGCGTTTTATCTTCTGGTAAGAAATTCAAAAATAAAATGCATCAGATATTCTGATTTTAATTAATCATAACTGATATCTTCTAGAGGAAATGAAAAATGAACAAGTAATCATAACTGATATCTTCTAGTGGAAATGAAAAATGAACAATTACTTCAGAGAAAGGAAGAGCACTAAAGGAAAACTGGAAACCTTAGTAGATTTGCGACCCTTGTCCAAAAGCTCCCAGCGCTCCCTTTCCAAACGGAGTATTTCTACATCCCCGTCATCGTATAATATCTTCCACATGACATCAGTAACATGTATCAGAATTGTAAATAACAAACAGATAGCAAGCAGGAAATCTTTGTGCTGAATTCAGAGGGAAGTTAATCATATTTAGCTTACCACATGCTTTCTTTTTAAAGAGTCATAAGACTTAATAGTGCCTCCATAATACCTATAAAACATTGATACATCAACATGAGAACTACATTCGAAAAGAAATTAAGGTTTTCAAAATCACTTACTTCTTGTCCGTAGGCCACCAAATTTTAATTCTGCAACCAATTAGATCTTCACTGTCAATTTCTCCTCTTTTCATTGCGCACTGTAGATGGTAAACCAAATCAAACAAAATGACCAAAGAGACAGGCAGGAACACAACTATGAAATACAGAAAGTGGAAAAGCTTGTAAATAAAGTTTACCTTTGTCAATCCTGCAACACGTTTTCTTTTAGTCTTTTTACTAAAACATGTAGGGGACTTGGAATTATTACTTGTAGTCTTTTCACTTTGTTCCAAATCGTCAAGACTCTGCATCAGAGAAAAAAAGTAAATAAATCTCAGTCTACATTGAGAAATTACATCCTATATTAGCAGAGTCTAATGCAGAGTAAGGTCTGTACCTTCATGTCATAATCATCATTATGATGGCTTTCAGAACCCTTAAGTTTTTGTTTTAATGAGGACACTAACAAGTCTTTGACCATTATTCTTTCCATAGTTTCGCTATCTGTATCAGGGTTAATTTCTTCATCCAACCTTAAATTTTCTCCTGGGGAATTTTCTCCTGAAACTCTACGAGATGCATTCAACGTAGTAGTTAATAATCTTGGTTTACCATGAGCAGAGGAAGAACTATTACGTTTAGACACTGGAGCAGGTGTTGTTTCATCAGTTTTTCTTTTTCGACCTGTAGCATGCTCTGGAACCTTCGGTGTTTTCGTACTTAAAGAATGTTCATGACCATTGCATGTTTCAAGATTAGTAGATGACCCTAAGTTGTCCAAGTCAGCTTGTCTGGCCATATTCAAGATAGCAAAATCATTTTCAACCTTTTCTGTTTCAGATGGCACAGGCTTAATTTTTTTCACTTTTTTGCCACAAATTCCTTGAGATTTGATTTGCTTTAACATCACTCCCAAAGTTACATTTTCTTCATTGTCCTTTGAAGATTCATCCTCCACTAATTGGGATTGAACCTGATGTAAAAGCAGCATAATTACATGGTTATCAAAATTTTAAAAGTAACTTTTCAGTTGCATAAAACATACCATCTCTAGCTCAAGAGATTCAAAGTAAGCCAAGGAGATATCATCCACAACCCAGCTTTTCACTTCACTTACCTGCCAGATTGATTCAGTTGCATTAATTAAAGCCATCGGAGATATAATAATAATAATAATAATAATAATAATAATAATAATAATAATTATGATTATGATTATGATGATGATGTTCAGCTTATTTCAAGAATACATCAGCTGAGAGAAGACAAGTACAACATATTCAGTTTTGGTTAACTCAAGGCATCTAACTTGTTCAGTTGAAAGAAGGTAGTGTTATTCAACATGTGACAAAGCATCTAAACAAAACCACCCAAAGCACATTCATCAAGCAATAAGATGAAATGAAGCATAATTGAAAGGAAATGCTTTCCCGTAATAAAACCATCCTACTGTATATAGAATAGTTCAAGCGTCAGCCATATTTAATCAACTAAACAATCAGATAGCATATGTTAAGTCGAAGTAGCAAGACTCTATTAACTCAAATGTGCAAACAATCAATGGTTCATTAAAACATAAAACTAGCATATTCAGGTAACAATATGACGCAAGTAACATCAATGATATTAATCAATCTCAATTCAATAAAAGGTCCTATCTAAGAATAAAAAAATTTCAGAAAGCATTTTATACAATATGAAGAAAGATACTTGGCAGACAGGAAAGATGAAAAAAGAGCATACCACAGTGCCATTTCCTTCCTTCTTCTCAAATGCTTTGTATAGCATTGGAGGTAGAGACAACAAATGGGACAATTCTTGCAAATCAACATCCTTCTGCACTAATCTTTTAGTTATTGCTAACCCAAGGTCGCACATTGCATGAGAATTCTGGAAATTCACTCACCAAAAATATAAATTATAATCTATTACAATTTGCAATGTTTAACTACTTACAAATAAGGACAAAATTATTCCCAACCTTTGTCTTTGAGGTGTCTATTGTATCTTCGGAAAGTTTTATACTCTGAAAGATGGAAATGATAGTAGATAGAATTTCCTTTTCTTTGTTAGCAGTTCCTTCTGACTTAGCAACTTCATCTCTTTGAAGTAATATTGACAGTATTAAGTGCAGCTGCCTAAAATGTCAAAACAGAATATACATTTAGTAAAAATTAACATTCCCAACACATTCTATGTTATGAGGTTTGTTAAAAAGTAAATTTGTAGGTATAGGTGCAGTTGCAATCCTCGTTCATCTTTCAAATCAGCAACATATAAGCAGGTATTTTAGAAGTACAACAAGTCAGTAAATCAGATAAAAAGAAAGCATCAGAGCCAAAGCCTTCACTGAGCATACACTCCCGTGCAGATCTTTAAGGTGCGATTCCAAATTAAGATTTTTATAAGCTTTCCATAGCATGTGAAAATAATACTGTATAGCCTAGTATGCATAAAAAACTTTTTAAAAATCTTCAATTTAATAAGCATGTGGCATTCTACTCAAGTTCAAACTAATGAGAACCAAATATTAACATTACACATTTGATTTAGACTTTGTCTAATGTGCAAGTAAATTAGTCTTATACCATGCACAAGTTTGTTTTTCACCACTGGATCAATAAGTCTCATCATATATCTCATTTGAACCAATGGTGAAAACAAGTTTTTGCATGGTGCAAGACTTGTCTGACTTGTGCACCATAGACTTGGCCTTTGATACAAGTCATAAAATCATTATAAAGGACCCCATAATTATTAATTACTAAAAGTAAACTAAATCGCCTCCATCCCTTCTATTCCAGGTTAATGGTTTTCATTAGTTTGAGTCTTTTCATACTTTTTTCGAGGAGTGTCTAAAAATAGATTCAGCATAGAGATATCTTAAGTGGGTAATAATGTACCGGTATATATTATCATATGCTCCAACATCCTTGCACTCCTCAACATTGGGACATGAGTTATGAGCAAGTGCATGAACTAGGTATGGAAGGATGTATTCCGGGTATATGGGAAAGGAATTTGCATCTGATTGCACCGGAATTTGTCGTGCCTTTGCCTGGTAGTACATTTGAATAATGTCTGCCATATTATGCTTATCCTGCATTAACATTAACAAAAGCTAAAAATTAATGTCAAAGAGTAGAAAAATTGCAATTGTGGAAAAGACAACACAACAACTTACCTCTGCAAATTCATGTGGCTTGGATCCAAATATGTTGAATAAGAAGGCACATGCATATTTGGCATCCAAAACACGGTCTTTAATATATTGATGAACTTTGCTTAAAAGAACCTTCTTAGCTTGAGGAAAGCTAGTCTACAAACTCAAAACAAGACAATGAGAATCATTTATTTCAACATTGAAATGAAAATTTCATCAAACTGATTTCTGCCTTTACATATGAAACTGGTTAAAAATTATAACTGCTCAGAAGAAAAGCCCACCTGAGTTACCCATAAAGTTAAGTGGAAAAGATCAACAGGTATATATTGATCCCAAAGCCTTGACAACCGAATAACAGCCTTTGCAGAAGCAAGCTTCAAATGGGCCTTATCAACTGGACTGCAAACGAGCATAAATGAATACATGGTGTTAGGACCCAGTATGAGAGGGTGTCTTAAGTAATTAGTAGGTGGTTAATTAGGTTTAAGAAGATTATTAGTAAGTGGTCCATTAAGATTAAATGATAAGGCCCATTAGGGTTAAATAATAGAATGTTCTCTTTATATGTATTTAAAGGGGAATTCGTCTAAGTTTTAGAGCATAACGGAATAAGTTTTCTGTTAAGGACTAAAGTAAGATTCCTCACTGAGTTGTGTCGGAACTTTACTCCGGCAGTAGTTAGAGAAACTCTCTACTATTATCATCGTACTATTTTCATTACTATCAATAAAAGCACCCTATTTTCCTTAATTGTTATCTGTTTCTTCATCTTGCTTGTGCTGTGTTCGGTTGGCAAATTGTAGGATCCATTGGTCACATACCTTGACTGCAGGTCCTTTGCTATTTCACCATAAGAAAGAATATTCCTAAGGATATCCAGAAGACTGTCAATATCAGGACGAACATGAGCATCTTTGAAAGGCAGGTAGCTCTTTACTAAGGTTTTGATGCCATATATCTGCAGCAAAGAAAGAAAAAGAAGGGGCACGTAGAGAAACATAGAATAAAATGTTAACTGGGAAGCCAGCTCAATGTATTTTCAAGTGCACCTACAGAGCAAAATTGTATCTTAAATATCTTAAGTAGAAGAGACTAAGTCCTACCAACCTTCAACATGCAAAGGTCGCTTTTATCATCCCAAGATGTTCTGGTGTGATCTTCTTTCTGAAACAGCGAAGCATGCATTCAGATTAAAATCAAATACTTCATTTATTTTTATAAGCACACCATTAAGCGGGATTTTCAATGCTTACACCATCGCTTTTCAGAATCTTGTTTGTTATAAATTCTTTAATTTCACTCTCTCTAGTCTCAAAAACAGATATTGCATTCTGTGCTATACACCCCAGAGACTGCAGTACTGCAGGAAGATGTGTGTTCTCTTCCAGCATATCTACAAGTTTCTGTATAGATATGACAAAAATTATAGTGAAAGTAAAAAAAAATGAGTATGTTTAAAATAAACGAATCAACTAAATGAAACCTTGTATAGAACAGAAAGAGACATGAGGCCATCATCCTTTGTTATTGCAGCCAATGCATGGACAGCATATTTTGCCTGTCTCCGGCTGCCTTCTAAACATAACCTCTCCAATATAAGGTCGACCGAACTGCGTAAAACAAGGAGGTAATAAGAAATTCTGCAGGGAAATGGATTTAAAAGATTAACAATTTTAAAAGCAGCACCTTGCCGTTGCTGAAAGTTGTTTACGAAGAGTAGCACCAGCCTTAGCTAAAACATTCAGAACACCCACTTTAATAATATCATTATTATCCTTCAGTAGATTCACCAGTTCCTCCTCACTACCACCAAAAACCAATGGACAGAAACGGGCAATTATCTGCAGTTTATCACAATTTTCAAATAAGAAAATATTTTTCTCTTGAATACTAAATCTGTGTGTCCACACTGATGCAAACCACACCACAGTTTCATAGCAGAAATACTTGAGGATAAAGTTATTGGAGAAGGATACTGAAAAATTACAAGCATCCAAATTCCAAACACATGACAATGGCACTTGTTAAAAACTATTCTATAACCTTTTCCTGTCAGCTTAGGCATTTATGGTCCGTTTGATGGTCAGGATAGGGAGACAGGATATGATACATTAATCATATCCTGTTGAAATCTCATGTTTGATGCACCAAAGGGATAGGATAAAATAAACCATTTTCCTATCCAATCCTGACTTTCCATTGTAATTTCTATCCTGAGTATAAGCTGAGTTAGAAATTATCCTGATGGGATTAGAAGATCAATCCTTATTTATTATCTTGATATTCTGCCATTTTTAAAATATTGTCATTTTTAAAATAATGATAGCATGTATTTTCTATTATAATTAATAACATGTCATTTTTACAATATTTAGTTAATGATGAGAGCAATTTTTTCATTTAATTATAATGATATCATGCTTGTTATCATGTGCGCATCAAACACATGATAGGATTAATGTTTATCATGTCCTTATCACATCCTATCTCTATCCAGCTTTATATCATATCCTGCCTCTATCCTATCCTGACCATCAAACGAGCCCTTAGGGCTTATCCTATCATACATATCAAACAAACCTTTAGGATATCAAAGCTTCTTTTAATTAATTAAGTCTTATCCTATCATACATATAAAAAATAAGTTACTTGTATTCAAATATATATATAGGGACCAAACAATCAAAAGTTTGATCCACGTCAGTTACCATTCTCAATTCAAAGATTCCATCCGGGAATCTGATTATTTCAGACTTAAAGCTTAAGGGATTTTCACTCAAGAGGCTGAATTAGAGATATAAATAAAAATCATTTCTGGCCCTTCTCCTAACAGCTTTTTGGAAAAATCAGCACTTACTATGCACAATCATCTCAAGTCCACAAATACCAATTAATCAGCTTCAACACAAAGCACAATTTGCAACATCATTATAAGCAAAAGCTGGAAACTATTTATTCATTATTTGTCCCAGAATTCATGGATAAATGTTAACGAACTACGTACAACAGTCCAAGAGACCTAAAAATGATATGCTCTTACCACCAATAAATTCATGCAAGACTGTGTACACTGAGCATTCTCTGCAGATTTTTGAGCTACAATTTCTTCAAGAATTGCTTTTACATGCTCCTTGTTGAAAAGCACGTAGGAGCACTTCATAGAGAATGTATTCAGAAATTCGTAGAGAGGATGTTTCACGCCAAGTATTTTAAGCAAATCATCCTGCAGACAAGAAATAAATAAATAAACAAAAATGTTCACAATAGGCAAATAACAAAGTCCAAGGTACTGTTTCTTTATTTAACTACAAAAATATTTATTAAAAAACGCATAATAACAACAAGGCTAACATTTAGATGTTGAAACTTGTGATAGTGTTCCTTAGTATAATACTAGAGTATAGCTAACAGATCCCTAACAGTCATGACTTGTTTGAAATTACAGCACTGAATCTATGCAGTTCATCTTATTGACAGTTGACACCTGGAAATAATGTTCGTAACGGCTACAGGAAAGTAGATCTCGAGACAGATGTAGTGGTATCAGATTCTGAAGATTGTTAACGTTAATTTTAGTTTAAGCTAGTTGCCAGTTCAGTGGTTAATAATTTAATACAGGCTTGTGTTAAGATTATAATGTTGATATTATAATGCTGGCAAAGTGAAAGAATAATTAATCAAATCTATAGTCAAAAAGCAAGAGAAAGCCAGTGTATTTGGCAATACCCTCTGGAGGCAATTAATGATAATTCTGGAAAGAATTAAAATCAGAAATAAAAATAAAAAATAAAAAAAGGGAGAAAGTAAGCACCCAAGTTCAGGAAATATTTGTAAATTGTATATATCACAGGAATTGAGCATCAGGTTCAAATATATAGCTCTCATGCTCACTTCAACGACTAATGTATACACAGTTTCTAGCAATGATTTTCCCAAAATAAAAAAGCATCATTAAAAACATATCTATCAATCATTGATTAATTTTACCCGATAGGCACGTGCTTGCTGGAGGCTAGTATTTGGATCAACAAGATTTGCCAAAATCTTCCAAATATTAGCATCTGTTAACTGTTCGAGAACCTGGAAATTCTCTTCGGCCTTTATGGGGTCACCAAACGAATGGGACATTACTTTGAAACAGAATCGAATCTTCTTTTGGACCTCGGGAACATCTTTATCCTGCATTTAAATAAGAATCAATGCCGTTGTCGTTAAATTCCCTACGAGAAGTTCATCTTTCCAACTTACAAAGTCACATACCTGATGCTTCTGCCTCAGAGACAGATACTTCTGCATCTCTAGCTGTAACCTGTTACAAGAGAAATACCATACAAATGAAATTTTTATTGATTATTGATGTTGAGAAACCAGAGAAGTCAACCAGGCTTACCTTTGTTTATGCTCCAATATCTTTTCAAGAGCCTTGACCTCCACTTTATCAAATCCAGAGAAAATTTCAACCCAATGTTTAACAATATCACTAGTTGAAAATTCTACTGGAAATACGGATCCACATAAAACAGATTCAATTATATCAGATCTGCATAATGAAATGAACAGAAAAAACACATTAGAACACATCTAACAGGAAAAAATAGAAATGAAAAGTAGAAAGCCAAACCAAAAGGGAAAAAATAAAAATAAAAAGTAGCAAAGATGCTAAAGAATTCAGCACAAGTGTGTCACCTGAAATCTTTGTCATAGAAACATCTAACGATTTTCCCAGGAATCCAGTCATATTCATTGAGTTTGACTGTTTCACAGCTATTCTCACAAAAAACTCTATGCACTTCAGCCAATCTCTCCATAGTATACTTTTTAACAAGTAGCTGCAAATGCAAAGTAAAAAAAGTAAATGAGATACCATAGTCAAATCAACAAAAGGTTGGATAAAAAAGACACGAAGACCAAAATTTAGAGATATACATACAGATTTATCACGAAGCCGTTCCGCAACAAGTTTCACCGTTTCAAGTGGGATTGCATTTAGGGCATGACATGCCACATCACATATAACAGCCACAACTTTCTTTCGAACATTTTCATCAAAATCCAGCAGCCGTTCGCAAAGAGCAGCTAAGTTCAACTCAAATAAAATCAGCAGGTATAACATAAAGATTAGAAAAAACATAGACCAACTGGATGTTTGTGTTTATTGCACTCACATAATATTTGAGAAGCTTCCGCTCTAAAAGGATTCAACAGCAGACAGTTCTTTACATGCTCAATGGCAGACATGCGAACCTCAACAACTCTATCAGACAACCTCTTTAAGAATTCTGAAAATATAGGCTGAAATGCTTCAGGAATGGAAGTTCCGGGAATAGAAATCATATCGCCAACCAAGTTCATTGCTTTCAAACGGGTTTCCAATTGGTCTGTCTACAAATTTCCAGTTTACAAGTAAGAAACCAGACATCAAAGGAAAGCAAAAAGTATTATTTAACCCAACTCATGAACAAAATTAATGATGCCCAAATGACTGATATTACAACTTTATACATTTCAAAACTCAGAACTTCCACAAATCATAACTAAGTATATTAAAGAAAATATCGTAGCAATAAGGTCATAACAAAGGAGATGCATGACACTGCTCAAAGCCAATAAAACATCAATTACCAGTAGCTCTCCGGTCACATAAGGGAGAACTCCAGATAGGATCTGAGGAGCACAGCAATAGAGATCATAGATAATTCCATGGTATTCAATTTGATTGTTCACTAGCTTGCTATCTCCAGACATTAACGATAGCAAAAGTTGTTTAATGCTGGATTCAAGTTTTCCCACACAATGCTGTATGACATTCATGGCAAGTCTTTTTGCAGCCATAGTAACACCCTGGAAATAAAATTTGAAAAATCACACTTCTTAAATAATAATGGAATTTAGAGCAGTAAAAGCATTAGCTATCTGCCTTTCAAGAGGAAAAAGAATTCATAAAAAGTAAATACCTTGTTTCCGCGGCCTAATGTAGAAAGTAAGATAGATAACAGATCCCCGTGAACATCCTCACTCTCTTCTAAGAGAACCACCATTATAGTTTGCATGGATGACAAGACACTTTCTGGATGATCATCTCTAAGAATGAAACAAAATATATGGGTTAACAATTATTAATTCAAAGAGGAATTTTTCAAGAAAGAAGCATAGAAATTTTGGCCTACAAGAAAATGGCTAGGACATATCTTCTTAGCTCTCATTTTAGTGTCTGAAAGTGTCAAAGTTTCAAGAATGATAATCAAGCCTTGTCCCACTAGGTGGAGACTGTATGTAGCAATACATTACTTGCTTCTCAAAAACACCACATTCCAGGTATGCAGAGATGTATAGTTTGTTTAATTATCTTTAATTCATTTGTCATTATTAATTTCTTATACAACCAGGTAAAAGAACAAAAGAACTAGAGAGGGAAAAAAGCAAGATACTGGGTTTGCAATATTGCAAGTGAATAGCAGAAACTTTCAGGAGGGTAACCCGTATTCATAAGTAATTAATAATAGCACACACTTGATGATTAATTATAAGATTTTATGACGAACAAACCTGGCAACCGCAACAAAAGTACTGAACATTTCATTCACCAGATCATCACATTCAAGATCTAACATCACAACACACGACCTATATTTTGCAAGTGTCTCCAATATAACAACTCTCCGTCCAAAAGATGGACCGCTGGTATCACTTAGACCACTAAAAGTGCTCACAATCAACCGAAAGGTATCCTACAAGGAGATTTGACATAGATTAGTACAAAGGATAATCGTAAATAATGTTCCAACTTTTTTCGGCACAAACTAAAATGGAGATAATTCCTTTTTAAGTTGTGAATATGAAAATGAAGTATAAGCAAGTGAAAGAAAGGCACCTTTAGAATTTCATCATTATAAGGAGCTTCAGGTGCAGTGATCCGAGTTATCTCACAAATACATGTTGCAACTAGAAGCTTGACATCCTTATCTTGGTGTTTCAGTAGTTCTGGCTTAACAATTGCATTAAAAAAGGGATTCATTGAATCTCTTGTTGTAGTCAAAGGTGACTGATCCAACTCAGCAAGGTATGTGGTCGCTTGCTGCATGAAGAAAAAAAACATTTTGATAGATGCCAAAAGAAAAACACAGTAGCGTCATAACAGACTAATTTCACAACACTAAGAGCCGGTTTGGATAAACTGTCAACAAATACCTGTAGTAAAAGAAATATTAAAAAATCTTAAATAAAAATTAGATGTGGCATCTCAACTCTTTCAAATACTCTGTCATTTAGTTACTGGATCAACACCTATAAGCTTGCACAGACTTTTTCATGTGATGAACATAAACCTCATTTTAATTGAGAAGCTCTCTCAACTAATTAGTTGTTAATCCAAACACTCTTTCCACTTAATAACAGACGACATACACCGGTTGCAAATTTCAGTATATGTATCCATTCTCTCTTAATTTTCTTGGTATCTAAAATTAACCTAACTTAAAGATTTATCAAAGGTTCTAGTAAGAATTGTTCCACTCAAGAATCGAATTTGTCATTTAAGTGTGAGCTCATAACAACAAGCATAGTAATAAATCTAGCAGAAATAGTAATTTATTAATTTAATTCCAATTGAAGAAAAACCTAATAACGTAAATTAACTAACACCTACATACATACAGTTATAGCTAGGTTTTAAAAGGAGAGCACGAAATTGAATGCATTAAATCTTAATCCTAAAAGAACTTAGCTACATAAATAAATAAATAAATAATTGAATTGGAAGATGAAAGATGAAAAAGAAAACCTTCAAGAGTTTGATGAGAGAGTCTTTGGAAGTAGGAACGATGATGTCGAACTTGGATCCTAACTCCTTCAGTAGCTGCAGGTAATGACCCTTCGAAGAAGAAGAACCCGCCATAATTCTCAAAAACGATGTCGTTTCACTATTCTTCTTCTTCTTCTTCTTCTTTCACTTTCATGAGTTTCACACGAGAAACGAATGAATGAACGAACGAAACTCAGAAAACGAATTACAAGAGAGAAATATGACAAGAAGAAGAAAAATAAAAAGGGTTTTATTTTTGTCTTACGTTTTTCTTCTCTTTTATAACACCCACCCCAATTTTACGAGTTATTCCCACACTCTAATATTTCACGTGCTATTCTATTATTATAAATAAATCTTTTTATTTGCTCTAAATCCTTTTTTTTTACTTTTTTTAGTAAATAATTTCATATCATATTTTTTGTTTTTTTATCTTTCCCATTCTTTTCTTATTTTGCTAAAACATAAAATTTAGAGTGAAGATTAACAAGATATATAATAAAAAATTACACCTCCGAGCTAAAAGAACGCTTAAAAAAAAAATCGGTTATACCACTAAGCCTTTGTTTGGAAGTTTGGATGGGAAGACTTTGGAGAGTTAGAAATATTGGAGAAAATAGAAAAATCTTTCATTTTTTTTTTAAAGAGTGTTTTTTAAGAGAATGATAAATTAATGTTTATGATTAATATATTTTTAATTCTAAAAATATTATAACAACATAGATTAAAATCGAAGAATTTATGGAAACCCTACACATCTCACCTCAAATGCAATTTTTTAGTTCCTCCAAATGAGAAGGATTTTGTATCACGAGGAAAAATGAAACCCCCCACCCCCATCCATTGAGGACCCTTGTTCCTCGTGTTTAATTCTTTTGTTGTTTTTCTTATACTTCTCTTTTTTTCCTGTTTAGTTTTGCCAATGTAAAAAAAAAAAACTCCTCCCTTGCATTCCCCCCTAAACTCGAAAACAAAGC
>Ga0315914_1002445_pt1 | contig 28361 bp, 9 predicted proteins | sample MpolenodulesMG_FD_203920 | JGI IMG/M metagenome (GOLD analysis project Ga0315914, IMG submission 203920) | Medicago polymorpha root nodule microbial communities from Los Angeles, California, United States - elongated nodules | ecosystem: Host-associated > Plants > Roots > Nodule | place: USA...
CGCAACATTTCGAAACTTAGGGGACAAAAAGTGTAGTTTAGCCTTTTGCCATTTATATGAACATAAAATGACCATTAAGGACGAAAGACAAAATAAAAAAATTTGTGAGGATGAAAACATTCAGTTTAATTTTTTAGGGACTAAAATCAAAATTCGCTATATTTATAAGGACGAAAAACTTATTTAACCCATTTATATATCGGCTAAACTCATTTTCACTTGCTTGCTTTTATTCTACTGCCATGCAACTATTCTGCTATATACGGTATTAAAAAATAATGTTAGTTTGAAATATCCATCGTGTAGTGCAACTATTACATGCTATTGAATTGTATCTTATATACTCATTTAATTATCATGATTAATATATTTGAAGACACGTGTTTGTTTTGCATTGACTATTAACAAATGTCAAGGATAATCGTTTATGCAAAGTTGTCATATATCTCCTGCAATCGGTCTTCTCTCACGGCCAATTATATGTCGCAGTTTCCAGGGTAACATCAAGGAAATGTTTGAAAATACTCTTAACTGATGAAAATGGTGATTGCATTGATAACACAACCTATTTTGTATGCAAAGAAGTATTTCAGAATGTATGAACTTCTACATACAATATAAGAATCATTTAGCTTATTTTGTAATTCACAATTCACTTTATCTAACATTTTCATTAATTGTATTTTCACATTATGTTTAATTTTATTTGTTACTACATGAAACTGGCTTCGAACTATTTATCAACATGTACATATATCCTTATTTATTAATTTTGTTAGGTCTGCAACAATTTAACCTAATATTTTCCCGTTCATCTAAAAGAAATGTATAACACCAATTTCATTCCTATCCCCTTGCTTTTTTTTTTGTTATCCTTTTGCTTCTTTTTTTTTGACAATATTTTATACACAATACTAGAAAAATTCATCGTAGTAATTTCATGCCTTTTTTTTTACAATATGTTGTACACTTTTTTTTAACCAATTTCATGCCTTTTTATTTTTGACAATATCCTGTGCATTTTTTTTAAGGAAATATTTTGTGCACTTATTTAATACTAAAAAAAATGCATAGCATCAATTTTATACCTTTTTATTTTTGACAATATTCTGTACTTTTTTTTAAGAAAATATTCTGTGCACTTATTTAATACTAAAAAAAAATGCATGGCATCAATTTTCTGTCATTTCCACTTTCGCTGTTGCCTTTCTCCTCTCATCGCCCCCTTCACCAGTCTCGATTCCGGCACCACCCTCCCCGTTGAATCCACCGCCACCTGCGTGAAGAATGATTGCTGCAGCAAGGTTCAACCAACACAACTCTATGCTTCTGGCTCTCTTCAATTTTTTCACATATAATCATATACATTCCTTCTTCTCATTTGATTTACCTTTTCTTCTCCATCTCTTAATTTAAAATATCATGGTATAAAATCTGTTCTCCTTTTACAACTTCTTCTCCTTCTATTTCACTCAACCAAAAGTCTCATTCTTTATCAAATTAAAGTAAAAAAGGTTGGGTTATTTTCTACATCTGATTTTTTTTTGTTATTAAAGTTGTGATTATTTTGTCTTTTTCAGGGTTTGAATTCGAAAAAATTTGGGAAATCAACAAAGGTTGGGATTAGAGAGCTTTGATTTGTTAGCGGCGTCGATGCGGCCATATAGCAACGAAGAGGGAACAGAGTATTCTCATCCACACGATTGACGAGGTTCTACTATTCAATCAACGTACACATTAGTTTATTAGTTATTGTTTTTTTTTTAAACTATTTTGTGTTGATATTTTGAGAATTATGGTTGTGGGTGATTATTTCAAAAGGAACATTTTTAATGGTTGTCGATTTTTTTTCCTGGATATTTAAGTTTGATGGATTTGAAATGGTTGTGAGTACTAGGTGTTTATGAAATTGCTTGAATGAGCAAAAGTTGCATTGTGGAATACTTTTGCCTGTAGAGATTATTGTTTTTCATTTGGTTAACTAGGCCATGATGGTTTTATAACGAGGATTGTTCTTTTAATGAATTATAGCCAATTACAAGAGCAGAATTTGTGGTTTAATTGTATGGACTGCTACTTTTGATGTTAATATTGAATGATTAAGAGTTTAGTCTATTTGTTTGGCAAGAAGATTTTAACAATAACTTGGCCCTTTTGTTGACTTGATTCCGATTTGGCTCAGTTTTTCTTCTCCTACCTAATGCAAAATCATTGATGTTGAATATGCAACGTTTCAAAGAAATGAAAGAAATGCATGGCAGCAGTAGCCGGGATGATAGGCAGAAGTGAGAACAACATCGTCAAGAAAGAGAATTGGCTAAGTTTGCCCAAATGTATCCTTTTGCCTGTTAAATTATATTAATATTCCTTGCTTGCCCATTTTATTTTGGCTATGGGTGGGTTCTACGTTGGCCACGTATACGAAATCATTTTTGTAATTTTTTAATTCCAACTTTGCTCTTCCCATGATATTTTCCTTTTTGGTTTCCTTAATGCCAATCAGTGCTGATGCTCAAAAGCAGCAATGGCTTCAACTGCAACAAGAGTTTGGATCAGCACCAGTATCAGTTTTCTCTATAAATCTAAGACTGCTACTGCACTTGCAGATCAGGGGCAGCAAAATGCTTTGAAGTTTGGGTTTTCTGCTAAAGGCACTGCTTCCAAGGTGTGTCCAACTGGTATCATGGTTTTGAACTGTATTTTACCTTCTACTACTATGGAGTCTGAAATGCTTACAACAAGACTTCCTCATTTTGTTCATGATGTTTTGTTCAAATTAAAGTCACAACAGAAGGAAGTTAATAATTTGTAGTGTTTTCGTCTCATGCCTCATCTAAATTACAATATGTCCTTTGGTTCAATTTGCCCTATTTTTGAGATTTTTTATTTGACATTGTTCTTTTCATGTTGTTTGTCTAAAGCATTTCTTTGGACTTCATGTTGGAGCATGTGTTGATGTCTAAGTTGTAATTCCTTGACATCTTTATACGTAGCCAAAACAAGTAGGATTTTTTTGGCTTTATGCTTGCTATCATTACTATCATAAATTATAATGTGGAGGGGAGAATCAGCAATAAAGCACTATGACACCAATAGTGAGAGGTAAATGAGCTATACATTATGTTTTCACTAAATTAAGACTTGATGCTTGACTGCAAAATATGTATCTTGACTTCATTTGTTCTTTGTTTTTGTTCAATTTTCAAAGTTTAAAATGTGGTTTAATATTTATCATGAGGTATATAGCAGGAAAGTCATTCAAAACAGGCTTAAGAGTTCCACAAACTTTTTAGTAGAGTGCCAAAACTTGAGTCCCTATATCAGCAAATGCAAAATATTTGTTTTGTTTGAATATATTTTTCTATGTTGGTATTTATGCAAGTACATACCAATGCAAATGATTGCTAAGATAGTCTCATTTTATATGCAGTTTGGTCTTGATGATCCTTGATTTTTTAAATTTTCTTTTGCTTCTATATTAAATTTAAGGATCATGAGTGGCGAGGATTGCAATTTTAGAAGAAAAACATTGTTGAACATGTGAGAGCTGAGGTGTTTTCTTAAGAGACTGCAACAATCTTTCCTTGAATATAGATATTGTCTTTTTCTGATTTATGTCTATGAAGCTTTCATTCTTCACTCCTACATGTTTTCATTCTAAAGTTGTAGTAAAAAGTTCCCATCATCATACATGATTGTAAATACTTCATGTGATATTTATATACCAAATTTCAGGAAGCAAGCCTTTTGTAGATTCTTTGACAAGGCTCCAAATTAAAGATAGTATCATACATGTACCTATTCATCTTTTGGACTTTGTAAAGGCTTGAAAGTCCTAGAGATCAAGATAAAGAAAAGAATTCACAGGAGAATGTTCAATGTCCAAGAGAGAAAGAGAGAGAGATGAAGATGCTTAGTAAAAAATTTACCACGCATATGATTGTAAATTAATCATTGTAATATTATTATTATTGTAAGACAAAATTCAGTATTTTATTGAGCACAAAGAAACTCATGCTAGCTTTCATTTGTAGATCTAAATTTTGCATTCCAACAAGTAATTTTAATCTTCAAGAATATGACCACATTTAAAAATATGTAAGCATCAATTGATCTCTTACAACGTGATCCATTATTATTTTTTGAAGATAGCCCATGTTCTTGATTTTTGTCATTCCATTTCCTTCTTTTTTTTAAGGGTCATTTCCTTCTTTTTTAAAAGCTATTTTCACCAACAAAAAAAAATTGTGCAAGAACTGTAGATCGTTTATGTGATTGTTAATATTTTAAATAGAGTTTTTATGTGAGTAAATTAATGTATATTGTTTTTTAAGTTGAATTAATAATGATTAGTCTCAAGTGATTAATGAGCTCCGCAAAAAATAGCTATTATTAGTTTCAAGTGGTTAATAAGTTTGCCAAAGGATGATTATTCAGATGAATCTGAGTTTGATTTTTTGATAAAACAATTTTAGTCAGACTTTACTTACCTCACAATCAAACTCCAAAATATCAAGCCTTTTTTTTTCTTTTTCTTTCTTTTAAAAACTGGAGGATTAAATCCAAAATACAAATATTATATATATAATTTAACTTACCGATGTTTTATTATAATCGATAGGACCTATGCGTTGCACGAGTCAAAAATCTAGTTATGTGGTATATGGTATATTCTACTATATTTTAATCAACACTACAAATGCACGCACGGGTAGGGGATCTAGTTTTACATAAATCAAATTAAGCAAATGACTATTTAAGAGTTATTATAGCTAAGTATATTTGAAACAGTTTTCCAAACGTATTTGGTCATATATTATATTCTCACATAACATAAATAAATATTAAAAAACAAGTATGCAAGTTACAAGATAACTGCAGCAAATAGATGTGCATTCATTCATTCAAAGATACAAGTCCAGATACTAGAATCATGAACAGATCGTAAAATTTCAATTCAAACAGATCTAAGACTAATCTAATCAAAAGCACTGAAACAAGAACAAATCATAGATATACTGATAAAGCAACATTTACACCCAAACCAAGGTAGAACAAACGAAACCCCAAATCAGATCCGAATCAACCACCGAAACCATAAAGAGTTCTTCCTTGCCTCTTCAAAGCATAAACAACATCCATGGCGGTAACAGTCTTCCTTCTAGCGTGTTCAGTGTATGTAACAGCATCACGAATCACGTTCTCGAGGAAGATCTTGAGAACACCGCGAGTTTCTTCATAGATGAGGCCACTGATTCTCTTAACACCACCACGCCTTGCAAGACGACGAATCGCAGGCTTGGTTATTCCTTGAATGTTGTCGCGAAGCACTTTTCTGTGCCTCTTTGCTCCTCCCTTACCCAAACCCTTTCCTCCTTTGCCTCTACCTGACATTTTAGCTTGCAGTAAAGAAAAGAAACTGTGAAGATTATGAAGAAGAAGATTGATTTTGAAATGTGTAATGAAACTACCTCAATTCAGTTTTTTATATGAAGATTTGAGGAAAATTGCGAGCGGCTTTAACCGTTGATTGAAATTTAATCGATGGATGACGATTGCGATCCGTGTCGTTCTGATTGGTTTGTTTGTAACCGTCGAAGATATGCAATGAACGGCATCCCTTCTTTGATGTTGTAAGGCTTGAGTAGCTCGTTTCTCACGGATCGATGACGTGGCAAAGGGATGCCCTTTTCAAATTTTTTTTTTAACGCGTGTAATAAACTGTACTTTTAATAAAGAATAGCAAATTGTATAAATGGAAAATTCAAATCCACAACTTGAAATCTCCCTGTATTTTAATATTTTTAATTTGAGGTAAATGTGTTTTTTACACCTGTAAATATTTATCTTTTGTTTTAATTAATGAAAAGAGATTATTTGGTTCTTATAAAAATGAATAAGTTAATTTATCCATGTAATCATCGGTCAACTTTGGGTATATTTAGTTAACGATGATAAAAATTGATTTTTATTATAACTAAAATTCAGTTAAAGATAAATAATTTGTGTTTCGATATATAAAAAGAATATAATTAAATTATAAATTTGTGTATGGAAAACAATCTTAAAAAAAAAAAAAATACAATCATTGCTTCAAGTATATCAATTTTAAAAGCAAAATCAATTTGATTCGTTTGTCGTTAGACATATCAGAATTAATTTTACACTTGCAGAATCAATTCTAATCACTCTAAAATTGGAACGAAACATACACTACGTTTGAAATTTTTCAAAATAACAAAATTGTCTTCAATATTCTTTCACGCTTATTGAAAAAGTTTAATCGTCAAATTCATCGGTCAAATGTTGATATGTCCATCATGTCACTCTCGTGTGCGCGTAAACCAATTTAAGAGTTACTATTTGACACAAAAGTTTGACATCATAAAAGGCCCAAAAAATTCTTAAAAAACTTTAAACTTCTTGAAAAGTTCATCTTCTCCCTTTTATCTCTCATCAATCATTGATATGTCTTCTAAAATAGGTGAAAAAAATCAAATGCACGTATAAAAATTGTTTAGAGGAAGATCATTCTTCCAAAATGAAAAAAAACTTTATACAATTTATTTTTTGAAAAATAAAATAAAATCAGGAAAGTGAAAAGGCTCAAAAATTTAATCCCATGCTAAAAGTAAAAACGTGTATCGCATCCTTCATCAAAAACTTCATCTAGTCATGACATATTCTTTAATCCTTGTCAACTTTTCTTCAAGTACTTCAACCATTTTAAATAAAAAGAAAAGGCTTGTTTAGATCGTTTGGTCCCTCATTTAATTTTATGTTTTTATTTTGGTCTTACAATTAATAAAATAGGCGTTTTAATCACCTACTTTTTCTTCTGTTTATCAAATAAATCCTTAACTGTTAAGTTTAACTTCAAATGTCTATGGTGGACCAACCTTAAGAGTGGTTCACCATAGACTTCATTTCTTTTTTAAATTTTAATTGTTTGATTTTTTAAAAAAAAAACTACCATTAGATTATGAAAGACTACTTTATCTTATAATGATCCAACAACAACTACCATTGGATTAAAAAAAGACTACCATTAGATTAAATGGACTATATATATATAAAAACCAAAAAAAAAAAAAAGCTCCTTCTTATTCTCACGCGTGCTAAGCTCCTTCTTCTCTCTTAAAACCACCCCACTCCTTGCTTCAACCCTTCTTCTCGCACGGACAGACCTGGGTGGAGATCTCTACTCGAACAAAAAGGGCGCCGCCGACCCATTCTCGTTCTGTCTACAATGTGCATCGATCGAAATAAAGTAAGACCATTTTCTTTATCCTCTCGACGAGGGCTTTCCATTAGCCCAACTAATTTCACGAAAGGAACCACTTTTTTGTCGACCCTTTTCTTCCTCCACCGCGGATGGTCTTTTTCGACAACCATACTTTGTATTTCTTCTTCCTGTTGATGGTCCAATCAATTAAACTTCTTCATCTAAATTTTTTCACAGATCAAAAGGGGGATTTGCTGGCGACCACCACGCTGGAGTTCTCTGCAGTCGCGCCAGAATGTTGTTGATGAATGTGCAGCTTGTATACAACTGGATCTGGATTGGATTTTGGAGTGACTTTCGAATTTGGGTGAGAACTGAGAGGTGGATGGGTTTGACAGAAGAGGGAGCGGCGGTTGTTGGTTTCCTTTTCTTCCTTCTTTTTGATAACCCAAAAACCCACAATTTATAACACAAAAGAAAAGTTACAGAGGGGAAGCCATCGCATAGGAACCCAAAAATTGATGTGAGCAAGAAACTGAAAAAGAAAAGCGTGATTGGAGAGAATGAAGAAGGAAAGCGAAGATTGAGCAAGATTGAAAGAGAAAATTGTTATTTTTCTTCTTCTTATCTTGTTTGGGTTGTTGTTTTTGTGATGAATTCGAATTTGTTGTTGTTGCATTGAATGGTTGATGCTGTTGTTGTTCTAAGAATTGTTGATGTTGAACTTTATATGGGTTTTGGTGATTATATTATCTATTGTTGTTGTTGATAGTTGTTGTTTTTGATTTTTTATTTTTTTTTTGGGTTTTCTCATGAATGTGAGTTGAAGATGATGAAAATTAGTAAGGTAGAAGATGAAGAAAGAAAGAAAAGAAAATAGTTGTTGTTGGTACATTGTAAAAAATAGATCAAACACTTTAAATTAAAAAGTTTAATAAGGTTTATGGTGGACCACTCTTAAAGTAGGTCCTCCATAGATATTTGGAGTTAAACTTAATAGTCAGGGATTTATTTGGCAAACAGAGGAAAAAAATGGTGGACTAAGATGTCATTTTTATTAATTGTGGGACCAAAATGAAAACATGAAATTAAATAAGGGACCAAACGATCTAATAAGTCAAAAGGAAATCCACGAGAGAAACACAAAATCAACTGCAAGAAGCCAATTTTGACCCGATTAACGCATATGTGGTATCTCAATTAAGCCAGTTGGATACCTTATATGTAATTTTTAAATTAAAAAAAAGTCCACACGTGTACTGTATTAATTAAAAACAAGGAACGGGTTGCGTGAGAAGCAATTCTTCCTTCTCTCCGACTCATGTGGCTCCAACCCTTATTTCTTCATCAATCATTCTTCTCCTTCATCTTCTTAAAACCCACCCATTCATCAAACCCATAAATCATTATTCTTAAAACCAAACGATTCATCTTTTTTGTTAATCTTCTTCACCCAACATGACCATCTCCTCTTCTCTCTTCCATCTCCTCTTAACTAACACTACTAAATTCTCTACCTTCACACCAAAAACACAATCAAAAAAAGACTCAAAGGCAAACATAAATCTAAATCTACAAATTTAGGGGTAGGGTTTTACAAAATTTTACCAAAATCAATGCTCACATTCCTTACCACTACAACCCATTCACACCCATTCGATGTGTCTTATCTCTCGTAGGTTGTATAATGTTTTGATTGAACGCTGCAAGATCTCTATACTCAATTTTAAAAGTCTAAAAAATTCTAAATACCACAACATTTTTTATCACACACTTCAAGACTTTTATACCATAACCTTTCTTTAAAATCCTAATTGAATACATCCCCTTAGAAGTTCTAGCAACACATCACAATTACTTTATGGGTACAAGGAATGTGGCCACACAAGCTTTTTCACAAAGTTAAGAATGTTATTCGATAAAATAGTCTTTGATTCGAGTGTTTAGAGAAAAAAATTACTTTGGTTGCTACATGTTACTTTTGAAGACTAGAGTAATCGAACTTTTTGGTACAAAAGCCTTACTCAAAAGACCTAGTGGGATTCATTCTTAGAATAACAGGCACTATTTACTAAAGCTTTACGAAAAGGAATGCAAAATTAAAATGAGTTGAAGTAGGTAAAAGAGTAACGAAATAATGAACAAACTAAAATTGAAATTTCTTGGAATTACATACCCTGATTTTTAAATTGGCATTACTCCGTAGAAAGGATATCTTAGTCGTAAATAAAGCCTAACATTAGTAAACATACTCTAGCATACTATCCCACATTAAATCCTCCACAATCCGATTAAAACCCTTGAACAATGACCATTACCATTAATTAAGTACCAACTAATTAATTAACCAAGTTCGTTACGATGTTACAGTATCTTCACAGTGTATCACATAACTGAGCAAGCATTAGGATTTTCATCACTAAATAATTCAAACGAATTTGACGTACGTGAACGTGATGATGCAGTATAAGTATGAGATTCCGACTCATCATAATCATTACTTTGATGCGTATAAGCGTATGAATACGGTTGTGACGACGAAGTACAATACGACGCACCGTATCTCATAGAAGTAGGATACGCCGTATGTGAGTTTCCACCACACACCGTAGGAGATGCTGGTGCGTGATGATAATGCGGTGGGTATTGATTCCGTGGTGGACTCTCATTAGGTGGTGGGCCCATATATGAAACTTGTCCTGGGCCAGAACCAGGCCCATAAGGCCCATGCCCATGCATCTGATTCTGATTCCAATCACCGGAAGGAGGAGGTTCGAAAGTAACATTTAAACCTTCACTGTTCCCTCTTTGCCCCTGATAGTAAATTCTATTCCTTCTGTATCCACCGTCGTTTAACCCTGCATTTTCCATGGCGATTGTAACTTTTTTCTCTGCAACCGGTAACTGGTTACCGGCTGGAAAACTCATAACTTGTCTCACCTCTGGCTTTAATTCTTGAAATTGTACACCGCCTCTTCCGGTTGGCGGCCATCCACCACCACCACCTTCGGTAGCAGCAACAACAACCTTAACAGCTTCGTTTTCGTTGCCACCATCGGTTTGGTTACCTTCATCACTGCTTTCTCCATCACTCTGTTTCTGATCTGTGTTTTGACCGTTCTCTGGTTTTGGTTTCTTCTTCTTCTTCTTCTTTTTCTTTTTCTTTTTGATTGGTTCCGTATCAGGCCATAACTCAGCTCGTTTACCGGTTTGTGTTAGTATCTTAATCAGTGTATCGGTGTCGACGGTCCCCTTTACTTCTACTTTTTGTTGCTTCAAATCAATAGTTGTTTGATAAACACCTGAGTTAACAAATGAAAATAGTATTAACAAAGTCGCGAAATGAAAATAAAAAATAAACAGATTGAATGTTATTGATTTGTTACCATCTATGCTTTGGAGGACTTTTTTGACTTTTCTCAAGCAACCTTGACAATGAATGGAGACTCTTAACGTACAGCTCTGAAAGAACAAAGACGTACAAACAAGGGTTAGAAGTAATAAAAGAGAGTTATTAAAACGGCATGCAGAGGAATGAATGAATGAATGTTTGATTTACCTTGCACATGAGAGGTTGTAATTGTTGTTCTTCTGGTGGTGGCAGTGCTTCTTGAACAACTACTGGTTCGGGTCTTGTTTCTGTTGCTTCCATTGTGAAGTGAAAAGAAACAGGAGCGATGTTGAGAAAGAGAGGAGGGTGATGCTAAAATGTTACTAATTAAGAACAAGGCTTTAAGGTTAATTTTGGTATATAAAAGGTGATCACGAACAAGAATGGGAGGAGAATATCGTTAGAAATTCCTAGATCTTTCCAGAATAATATAAAGTTATCATCACCATCACCTTATAATAGAATTTAAAAACATCATAGCATTAGCATGAAAAAGTTTCTTCATACAAATACGGAATCGTAATTGTAGTGATAAAGATATTGAGTGTTATTCAAACAAATTTAATTAATACCAATTCAAACTTATCAATATAGCATCAGATGCCTCTTCACTTTTTCGATTTCTTCTTTTGCCATTCACAATCATCCCCAGATATACCTCTTGATGTGGAATTTTAAATATTTGATATTTAATTATTTTATAAGAATTTTTGTAATGTGGAGCAAAGGTCAATATGTCTTTAAACATTGATGTTTAAGAAAAAAACACATGCATGGTTTGAGGTTTTACTCGAAACATTGTCTTACTTGTTGAGTTCAAGTGTGAGTGACTAATCTCAAATCGATTACAGATGAATTAAATGTTGAATGTGTAAGAGTGGTAACTCATATACCATATGCATTCATATTTTGGATTGAGACGTGGCGGCAAAATCTCTTGGTGATCATCGATCCTATTAGTTCATTGTTTGTTACCCTATCACTCCCTGAACTTCCCAACAACCGGAATCAAAAGCTCTAGCTCAATACAAACACGATCTTCCACGTGAAAAGAGTAGGGTGATAAGGAGATGAAAATACATGGCAACAATTGATAGTTATCCAGCCTAAACCCATGGATTCGCGAATCCGGGTGCAGTTAAGACGAGTGAGTCAAGGAGTGCTCTGGTACAAAGGTGGTTTTAAAGTTGTTATTTGAATTAATTTATTTTGTAAACAAATTTCTTTCAAATAAATTTCCCAAAGAATTAATAAAGAAGTTGACCTTGTTTGCCTTGATCAAAAGTAAGATATGAATTCAATCGTACTCACGAGTAAGTAAAGTTAATAGGTGTTTTTCCCTCGCCTTCGGTTTTTGAGAGGTGTACAGAAGAAGAAGAAGAAGAAACAATTACGATAGTTGGTTGCTTTGTAGCTTAGGGTTACTGCAAGATGAGTGTTTCCAAGGAGGTGCATAAATAAGGCAAGACTTAAGATTGAATATCATGAGCTTGAGAGAGGACTCGCTTGCGCAAAAGAAATAAGTAACATCACCTTAAATTACATGTGAGATTAACCTTAAGGACCATTAGGATGGATGTAGGGTGAATTAGCTATGTATGTAGACCTTACCTTTTGCGAGGCCAGATTTGAATAGTCAAAATGATTCCATATCATCTTTCTGTGACCCATGAATAGGTGATGTCTTCTTTCTTTATGCGAGGCTATGTTTTTCTTGAGTAATAAAATTCTCTTTTGTCATCCAAAAAAGAAAGGAAAGAAGTACAGACCATTTATCGTTACATTTGCATACCCATTGTCATCATGTAAGTATGTTTAGTAACCAAAAACGCATCTTTTATCGGATAGAGGTTTCCACAAGTTTTGTTTTTTTACAAGCAAACTAGCATGTGCAAAACCTCTCCAAATCTAACTAACAATAAGAGAAGAGTACACATTGCCTACCACAACACTTGCAAGAGAAGTACAAGGTAAATACAAGCAAAATTTGTAGAAATTTGCAGCACAGTGCGTTAATACGTGGTGACTCTAATTTGTAGCTCAGCGGACTGCACCAGTTCGAGCTCGAATTCCAAGTGTTATGTTGCCAAAATCTCATTTCCGTCACTTTTAGATATTTATTCTCAGCAATCCTAAGAAGGCGGGGAAAGCTTAGGTAGAGGGGCTGGGATGCCCTCAACCCAACCTTTTCTTCCAAAATAAAGATGTATCTCCATTTCCTATTTCTTTCTGAACCACATTGGAAAACCAGTTTGTATCTAAGAAGCTTGTCTATATCAGACCCGTATCTATACTCTAAAAGTCCCTTCCAAATGGTATTGAACTCTGTCAAAATCCTCCACAACCACTTGTCAAAATCCAAAATATATGAACATTCCAAGTGTATATTTTTGACGATGATGTACTGGTTTAAATAGATAAAACAAATCCAACTTTGTTGTTCATAGGCAGCAATGCACAGTCACAACTTTTTATAGGTGAAATACTTTGATTTGTATAAATAAAAGAGCTTATTATGTGTTACAATAATCATCATAGTTTGATGATTTCTTTGGTTCTATTATATCTAACATGACTTCACTTTACATCGAAGTGAATACAACTGATTTACACACGTATACAACATTATGAATAGAATGCTAGCTAGCTGCTTATCTACATCTACAAGACTATAACAAAAAAAGAGAGCAGCAAACTACATAATAATGTTCCTTCACTACTTAGGTTACAATTGAAGAAAAAAATATCGTGTTGTGACCAAAAGAATCTAAAAATTCTCTTTATGAAACTCAAATTTAGTGTTGGTTTTCCTTGAAAAATCCAGAGAAAGACTTTTAAGTTGTCCAACCAATCCAGCCGCCCCACAGTAAAAAACACCTGGAAAAAAATATTTTGACATTAAGTTAAGCAATATATCTATGATTGTAAAAAAAATTAACAATTAATTAAGGACAAATAGATTTTGAGAACTGAGTTCGAATCCTGAAACAAGTCAAGCCAAACAAATTGCAACATTGATACTTACCAACTCTTTTGCCAGGATGTTTGAGAGCAGTATGTTTAAACACAGTACGCCAATTTGGTCTTGCAAAATGTGTTTTAACCCTTGTCCCTGAAACAATATCCACGCCACTTTTGGCATGATGAAGTGATTGAAGCATAGTGATCAAAGCTGATCTAGCATCACCTTCTTCATACACACTAGTGCAATAATTATGAAGTTCAATTAATCCATCCTTGTCATAATCTGCAATTTCATCCATCACACCTTTAAACCATTCAAAGGAACCTTGTTCACGAGTAACCCAATAGAAATAGGCCCTGTTTGTGGCAAATGGTTTTCTTTTGTTGTTTTTAACTCCACTTTCTACTACTCCTTGTTCTATGTCTTTTTGTTGTTTCATGTTGTTTAGTACATCTTTTAGTATGCTAATCAATGGAGTGGCACCAATTCCTAAACCTACTAGAAGGATTACTTCGTAGTCTTTGTAGTCTTGTGCTGGTGCTCCATAAGGTCCATCAATCAATAACTTTGGCATCCTGAAATTACATTTCAATTCTATTAGAATTAATAAAAAAATTATTGAAATTAATGACAAAAAATGAAATTCTTCTCTAATTCTGCACAAGCCTATAAGTGATGGGTTTTAAGACAAATTGATGAACTAAAAAAAGTAAAATTACACATAAGACAATATCAAAGATAGCTAACCTTGGTATGTTGTTGCCTTGTAACATATCAGCTCTTAGAAGACCACTTTGGTCACCACTTGCTGGCTGACATGCCTGTATCAAATCATGTAGACGAAGTGGTCAGCGACAGCATTTACATAATAATGAACATAGTTGACAAAGTGTACAACACTAACTTATAACATTACCACTTTAAATTAAGTAAGATGGTTGTAAGTGTAAAATTTATATATACCTTAGCGAAAACAGCCTTCAATTGTGATGTCCAGTCACCTGCAGTTCGAATGTGAACACTTACATAATCATCTCCAGGGGCTGATGTAATAGAGAAAGGATGCCATTGAAATGGGGAGACATCTGCGCAATTAACAAAAATATATTGTCCACTGTGGTACTTAAATCCTTGTGGTTTAGACACATGCAAGGCCAACACATTTCCGGGGTACACTGCAACCTTTATTTAGAAGAGAAAAAATGTTAGAAATTTAATTTAGTATATTTGGCCTGTAATGCCATTGGTAAGAGAATTTGAATTTTACAGAAAATAAGTTCACAGTTTCATAATTTATATGTACCTTTAAAATCTTGACACTTTTGTAGCCAGACCTAAAAGCACGAAGTAGTCGCTCACATGCGTATATTATCATAGGAATGGCAAGATACATCCAAGTCTGTGTCAATGAATTTTGCACAACCAAATTTAGACATAACTCAAACTAAGTGACCCAAAGTGCAATTAATTTTATTAAAAGAATGGGATTTTGCTGCATACCGTTTTCTTGTACCATTTCTTGGAGAGGTATAAGAAGTATCCATGGACAATAAGAAGACCATAAACAATGACAAAGAGGTGGTGTGAATACCAAAAAGCATTAAAACCAGTGAGCTTCTTCAAAAGTGGAGGGAGCTTAAGCTTGTTTCTTCGGAACCAAGGTTGGGCCAAAGTAAAAGCTATGGCCATAAGCACTACCATGACTATCCCAGTCCAACCCTCAGTACCTTTTACAAACCACCAATAATTGTTAGGCCTAACATCCCCAAAAAACCGCTTCATGGGAACATATTCAGCATCTGTTGCATGTAATAGCCTTGGGAAGTCACATGTTAAATGTGAAATAGCATGTAACCCTACACCAATTGCAATGCCAAAAGCTATCACCTAAACAAATATATAGATCCAATATTAAGTCAGTAGCTAATTAATAAAAAGTGAAATAATTGAAATCAAATAAATAAGAGTTAATTATCAATTTACCTTGTGAAAGTTGATGTTATCATCAAAGGGAACAACAACTCCTAATTTGGTCTTGCTCCTGAGCCAAGTGATGGTGTTTCTACAAACAGGCATTAAAATTAATGCCATGTTGAACTTGAGAGTCTCAGCAGCACCCTTTGCTATTGTGACACAATATCCCATGACATGAAACGCAGAACGATTCTTGTATTGAATGAATTTCCATGTGAAAAGGGCAGCACAAATGGAAAGCCAGAGTGCTATAACCCAAATTCGTTTCCAATTGTCTTCGATGAAGTAGTTCAATGATCGTAAACTACGCTTGATGGGGTTGTACTCTTTGGTAGGAACTAGTTTCTGGCTCAACATTTGACTCAAAACTCTACTGTCTGTGTGCATGTGGGTTGACTGTGCTGGAGCTTGCAAAAGAAGCATTTCCAAGTTGTGTAACTGCACGTGACAGAAAAATATAAGAATAGAATTATGTGGAAAAATGCATCCCTAGATTATACTAACTGTTACCGTTTTTTTTTTTTTCAAGTTTACCAAATTTATTCATAAGAATAACATTACTTGGAATATTAAGATGAGAAATCTATTCCAAAGTATTTAGATAAAAGATGTTTGGTTAACATTATAATATTCCAAGGAACCTTAAAAATAGGGTTTATAATAGGTAATTACACATAATTTTATTCTCATCTTCATGAGAACTTTATTCCCACCTTTTTCATTGGAAATTTTTTTCTATTCCCAGAAACATTTTATACCTGGAAATAAAAATTTAGTAAACTTGTACCAAACATAGGCATATGTATTTTTAATCTTAGATCGTTAATCTGCTTTGCTTTTGATAAAGCCCAACATATTTCTATGTTTATATTTTCACATCCTTGACGATAAACGAGTATTTCCTTTTAGAGTAATCCAATCCCATCTTTTACATCGCCTAACCTCTAATCTAGTTAGAAAAATCACATGTTCATACTACTGGTCCAATTTAAGTGCCGTTTCAATGCTTAACTTAGTTCGTTTGGAATTTAATATTTAAAAATAGAATACAAACCTCAATAAATCCAAGGTTGTCTGGATCCAACTCCTCCATGATCAGAGCAGCGTATTCTTCCGCGCGTTCTTGTAATTTTGACAGCTTGTTAGCAGAAGCACTTAAGGTAATAATCTGTAAAACACATCATAAAACAATGTTCATAACTCCACAAAGTTACTTGCCAAATGAGTAATACTAAACCAGTATTACAGTGTGAACAAAATTTAATGCATTATCAGTTGCACTTTACTTATATTAGAGCAGTGCTATATTTTATTTTGGTACAAAGCAGTGCTATATTTGATAGTTGATACAAGAGTTTTTTTTTTTGACAAATTATTTGATACAAGAGTTATTCCCTCGGTTAGCAAAAATTACCCTTTTTTTTTAGAAATAAATAATACAATATTGTATTGGTGAATAATTTAGTAAAAAATACAATATTGTAATTTTGTCGAAATACATGGGGGTTGAAATTGAAAGTAACAATCAGCGTCTCTAGTCCATTTTAGTGCTAGATTTCCCTTTATGGTAGCAAAAAGAAATGATATTGCCACCTCGTCCAAAATGACAAGTAATTGCAGTTCTTAAAAATAAATAAATAATTTAGTTACATTTATTTATTTATTTAATAAAAGATATAGAAATAAATGTCCCTCAGAGATTAGCCATTGATACAAAACTATAGAATGATAAGTGCAAGAGTTGGGATTCGAACCCTACACATACCAGTAATTCATCGATGTCAACAACACACTAATATATATTACCACCTTCATCGTTAATTTTCACCAATATTAAAAAAGTAGGTATTGTAATTAATGTGTACATTATTTATACACCCGTGTATCTATTATTAAATTATCATTTGTTTATGGATGAATTCAATATTTATTTATTATTTTCCGAAACAAATTAAAAGTATTAGTTATAGATATTTGTTAAAAAAATGTATATTTTTCTAATAATTTAATAGTGATTCCATTTTTTTTTCTAAAGATAAAAGATGCTTATAATTTATAAGGGAAATGCTAAATAGTGTCGGGGACATTGGTTAAAAGAACATAAATAGAAATAATTTGTTGGAAAATGATGAAAAGTGTTGAATTCAACTTTCTAAAAGTCAAAAGGTTGTAATTTCCAATGCAAAGCTACTAGTTTTAGTTTCCTTAATCATTGCCCTGAAGACAATAGTAAGCAAGACCCAATTTATAAATAGTGATCGAGTAACGGTGAATAAATTTTCACCTCTTTAACTTCGTCTTCCGAGATTCTCCCGTCAGCATTCTTGTCCACCCTGGCATGATTTAAAATAATTGTTAATTAATTAGGCAATTTCTATGGTACACTCACAAAATTTGAAAGTACCGGTACACCTGTATTTAAATTTATAGTTTAATGAATTATTTTTTTTAGAAAAAAATATTTTCTATCATTTACAATTATAATAACTATATTTTATTTTTCAATAGTGTCAGCGAAGCAAAATTCAACTTTTCAATTTTTTTTATTACTTACAATAGTGAATATTGGTTATTTTTTTGATAAAAGGTAAAAAAATTTAGTATGATTCTTATAAACAATTAAACGATGTTTGTTTCCTAAGAAATAATATTTTCTAAAATATAAAAGTCGACAAATAACTATTTATTACATAAAAACAATAGTTAATTTATTGATTTATGAAACAGGTATGCCAGTACACCTTAATTTAAGAGTGTACCATAGAAACTCCCAATTAATTATGGACAACAAAGGTAAGGAGTGGGTGTAGACCCAATCAAAAATCAATAATGTTGACATTTGGCTTCTAATTTTTGACTAAGATATTACGCGTATACTATATTATTCTTTCTTAAATAGCTGCTACTGAAAATTTTAAATTGTCAATCTAAGTTAACAACTCCTTGACTCGTTCTTTTCCTTAAAGGGGCAATCCAATCCTTGATTATTTCCATTTTTTCATTTTTAAAAAGAGCCAACAATTTTATTCATTCATTTGATTCCTTTGCATTCAATTTCATGATTCTTTTCTCCTCACAATCTAGCCCCACCCCGACCATTCCATATACTACTATATTTTCCCAAAATTGGGAGAATTAACAAAAATATTGAAAAATAATGAAAAACAATGTACATCCAAAAATTAAACCATGCCACAAAGATTCTATAAAATACCACGTTATAAACTTTAATACTATTCATTCAGCAAAAAAAATAAATTAATATATGAAATATCATTACCATGAAACAAATTTAAAACATTTTTTAAATGGTGTTTGATTTCAAATCCACCAACCCCACAGGCCACAACAAAATATCACGATTTCATGTGGCCATTATTTCTCATCACTTTCGTCGGGTACGTTCCTGTCATCATCATCATAATGCAATTTGTTTGGTTTCTATCCTTTCTACACTAATAATTAAAAAATAAGACAATAATAGTACGATGACTCAGGACACTATCTATGTTCACATGAAAATAGCACCGAGTGCGGCGTAGTTTTTCTTATGTCTTGATAGCGATTTTTCTATTGATCAAATGATTAATTTCTTAATTAACTATGGCATATCCTAAGCAATCATAAAAAAATAATTATTATAAAACAATAACGATAAAGGAAATGAAATCTTACATATCAAAGAAGGTCTGCAGTCTTGAATCAAAGCTCTGGTCCGTAATTTGCTCCCAAAATTGTCGCAGTTCATCCTTGGTTATGGAAGCTGATGTTATCCCCCGGCGACGAGCCAATGCATCAAATAACTCACCAGCAAAATCCTTTGACTCGTTCATTCCTATTCCACATTCCACAACCACGTCAATTTTAAGAATTCAGTTAAAACTTATCGTGAATTCAAACATTAGGTACTTGCATAGTACCATCACTCGTAAGCCATTTCTATATTTTGAGTTTTCAATTTTAACATCTATGATATTTTTCTCTTCATAAAAAGACATTATTTTTTGTTGATAATATTCAAGGCGTTGTACTGTTGTGGTGAACATCTTGGGTTCGAAAATTAATTAGTTAGCCATAATAGACTGGTCGCATCAACTATTCTAGTATTTTTATTTTTTTCTCTTGACACAAAGATATACTAGTATCTTGTATGGTTAGTGGATAAAACATGAATAATTTACTAACCAGTGTCATTTTCTATTATACTAGTCAATTAATTAGTGGCTAGCTAGTGGGAAATTAAACAAAATAACAATGATGCATAATATACCTATGCACTGGCTGAAGCGCGTTTTGGGGAGTTTTCCATCAACTTCCAATTCATCAAATCGCTTCTCCACCTGAGACCAACCACGATCACTACCAACGTTTTTGGTCATAAACTTAAGTCCTTTCAGTGCACGAGCTGCACCAGATTTCGCCCTATCAACCCTATCGAACTTCTTTGAAGAAGTCATGCGTTTCAGTTCCTGCGAAACCTGCTTAAGTTTAACGGACAGAGTTGATGGCCGTTTCTCCAAACGGCTAGCCAGTAACGCCGTCTCAGAATCACCGCCTCGAATGTTCTGGACGGAAACGGTGTCATCACGAACGTCAAGTGTAATCTCAACGTAATCCTCCACCTCATCGCTGAACCTAGCGCTTTTCTTGCTGCTTTTCTTCTTGTTGTTGGAAACTAACGGACCGCTTAAAGGTCCGCTTAGAGATCCACTGAAACCTACTCTCGTGCTTCTGCTTCCGTTACTCTCCGTCTCCGACCATATTTCTTGATGATGATGATTCTCTTTCTCTTGACTAATCTCCATCTCCGATCAACTCGTATGTATAAATATTAATATTTAGATGAGAAAATTGAATGAACTTGAATTGATCTATTATTTATGAAGGCTGGACGGTTGATTAATATGTTTGGAGGAGAAAGGAATAAAGATATGTGAAATAAATTGAGAGGGGAGGATAAATAATATGTATAGATATATAGAGGAGAAGTGAAAGTGATGATTGAGTATGGATGGATGAAAATAAGAGATGAGAGAGAATAGGGTCAAAGATGGAGGCATGAGTATTATAATGCGCATGTGGACAATTTTGTCATTGGGCGCGTAGTTGACGTACGCGCGCATTAGAGTTGTTGGATTCAAATTATTCAAACTAGATAGATTAATGGTTAGTGGTTTTTGATCAAACTAGTGAAAAAGGAAGGAACTGCGGTATTACTATTCTCACGTAAATAATTTAAAAGAAGACGACAACGTACAGGTACGTTTTTTGTTCTTCAACTAGATAATGACTTTCATTTATTTATTTTGGGAGGAAGTGGAGGCTAAATGGCATTACACCTGTATGTCACTTACACTTGAAACAAAACTAATTACCTCAAATAGTAATGTCACGAGGTCGATGCCATGGTACTTGAGATGAGATGAGATGAGAAGAGGTGATCGTCAAGCCTCAATTAAGAGTGTAATCTAGCAACCCAATATGTGCCACTTATTCCCTTCTATTAAATTCCCAACAAAGATTTAATGTGGCCTGGGATTGCTCTATCTATGAGGGGATGATCTCATAGTAATAGAAAATCTGCAGTAGTGCACTAGAACAATTATTTGGGTACCTGGCAAAAAAATTTAATCTCAAAGATCTCTCTCCCAAATTTATCTTCTTTCTTGGTTTTTTCTAAGTTGCCGTAATTTATTCATCACCTAATAAAAATTTACAATATCAGTATATTTGCAAGTGGAATAAAAATTACATTATATGATTGTGAACGGCATGTAATTAATTTTTATTGGTATATTGATTAAATTATTCACTATTCTTCGAATAGTCTCATCTTTTTTTTTTTTTTTGAGAGAAGTCTCATCTTTTTTTAGTTTTGAGATTTTCGCATGTATCGTAAAACAATTCCATAAATATGACTATTTTTGTGATTTTTTTTTTTGTATATGTTAAATTTTAAATTTATCATTTGACTTTTGTTTACGGTTGTTGTTCGCTTGCCTCCATTATTGTGTAATACTTCTCTCTTTCTCTCTATATATTAGACGAAACTCTATATATAATATACTCTACGCATTTTTTAAATTTAGAGTTTACGTCACTTGTTATTTTAATGAATCGTAAAAGTGTGTTAAAATACATGGTACAACCGTAAAAGTACATTGGAATTATAGTGCAAAAATGGGCACATGTAAGTGTACCAAAATGCAAGATAACAAATTTCAGTCTCAATTCCTTTCAAAAAAAAATCGTTCACGGGTTGTTCTATTATTTTCACCGTAAAAGTGTTTTTTATACTAGTGACATGTATCAGGTGTTTGGAACTAGTTTCTGTGGCTATTCACGATAGAGTTTGAGATTTTTGTCTCAGCCTTGGTTCTACTGTTGTGTGAGGATTGATATTGTTTTTTGGTGTTGGCATTGGTTTTGGTGGTGTATTTTTTATTGGGTTTGGTGATTGACATTAGTTGCATGTGTCTTTATTGGTGCTTTGTCGTATGAAGTGTAGGAGTTTACTTTTGGATATTTTGTCTATATACAGTGTTGTTTACTTGTTTATGTCTTGCCTTTGTTCTTATTGAGTATGAATTTGGTTATTAACAAATTTTGCCGTTAAAAAAAAATTATGGTACTCTTATTTTAAGAAATGACTAAAGTAATTTTTTACGGTACATATTTTTTTAACGGAAATGTTAACTTGTGTCATTAGGGCACAATATAAGAAACTAAAAATAGAAATAAAATTATGAAAATTGTGTATTCTTAATTTTAAAAACTTTAAATTTTTCCTTTAAAAAAAAAAAACTTTAAATTTTATATTTTTAACTTGTACATATTCTTTTCTTAACTTGTGCCATTACGGCACAAGATAAAAGACTCTTTTTTAAATAACCAATGCAATAATGATGATCACAAAATGCATTAGTATTTATTTATTTTTATCTTTTCACGCAATAATGTTCAGGTACAAAAAAAAAGGTGTCGCAATAAGTCTATTTCCTTAATTTCTTTCTATCTTATTCTACTAAGGTTAACCCAATAGCAAAGTCACAAAGTACTTTTGTATGAACAAATTAAATAGGGTACATCTTATGAGCAGGAGGTGTTCTCCTCTCGCATGTGATCAGATTTACTGTGATTTTTTGTATACTCCTTCTTCAACTTCAAGTGGTAGAGAGTGTGTCTGCAAAAGACACTCAAATTACCCCCAAGTAAGTGCTAGCAGTTAGCAACATAAGTAAAATGAGATAAGTAATGTATGATTATACTTGAGAGGCGAGATCCCTCTTTACAGTGATGTATATCAGTGATGCACTCCTTGATTGTTGATATATTTCCTCCAATAATTTGGTGCACTCTACTATGGATGTAATCGGATTTGTTTGAGGTAATGAATCTGAGATAGGCAGAGGCGTCTGTCTTATTCAAATATGGTCCCTGTTAATTAGTATGAACAACTTAGTAGTTATCTAATAGTTTGATTATACTTATGGTGGTGGAGCGCATCGGTGCTCTGTTAATTCATCGGATAGGAACGACGTGGCTCCTGAGGGAGCGCATGAAGCCTTATCATGTATTGCGCATCGTTCCAATATCTGGTATCATTTGATCACGTTATTAGGCCTTAACTAGATCAACTGATGCTTGCATAACTTAGTGAAGGAGCTTCTATCGGACTAGATGTACTCTTACCCTTGTAATGAGTCTGTATTGTATTGATAGACAATTTAGTTGGTTTCCACGATTACAAATGCAAACAAGAAATTAATTTGTATACTTTTAGCATATTCTTTCTTGTCACTGTTATAAAAAAAACTATTTTTTTAAATTTATTGAATAAATTATATATGTGATCTATACCAACTGTCACATACATCACTCACTCAATAAATGTAAAATGTAATTTTTTCCTTATAATAATAATCAAAGAGAATAATTATTTGAACCGTATTGTATTTTTCTCCTAATAACAGCATACCTCACAACTATAGAAGATTTTTAGATTCCTAATAAACATTGTACTAATAATTAGTATTTAAGAGAATATTTTTTCTTTTGGATTTCTTAATATATATGCTAAAGACACAAGTTAGTATAATCTTTTATTAAATAACTAATGTATTTGGTGTGTATTACAGACCATATACATTTAATTATTGGATGAAACTAAAGCGAAATTTTGCTTATAATTGAGATTCGGGTGAGTATACACAATCTGACCTATCTTTCACCAAAAATGCAACACATAGTAAAGACTCAAAAATGTGGAATGACAGTTCGTTCCAGCGAAGAAAAAAAAAGCAAATCACATAATTCCAAATTGAAATAATAATAATGTCATACCCAAAATAAATGTTACACCAAGTAGCTATAGATTTTTTTTTGACAAGGAAGTAGCTATATGGATATATTGCTATGTTCGAAGTAAAAAAACTTGTCCAATGGAAAGCTGACTATACAATTAATAATTATATGCTGATGGTTTAATAAAAAAACTAATATATGTTGATGGCTTTTGACATATTTATCCTGCATCCAATCTCAACCATATATATTATACGGTCAATTGTAGGATAGTTTCTACTATGCAATAAAACTTGAGGTGCTATTTCTCAAAAAAATTAAAAAACTCAAGGTGCTAGTTCATGGTTCAAATTTGTTAGATAATAGTCGTAAAATGATTATTAGTGTCATTTTATAATTAATTTAAAAATTGTTTTGATGTATTTTCTTTCTAAATCAATAAAACAATGATATTTTTATGAATCAAATAGCTATATGTCAATTTTTATATTTTAAGAAAGATCATTTAAAAAAAGTATCATTTCATTGTTTATAAGCATTACACTTTTTTCGTCATTTTATAGTAAAAAATATTTAACATTTACTATTACGGTAATAGAAATTAAAAAATGTTATTTTACTTTGTTGATACTTTTGGTAAATAATATTTACTTATTATAAATTTTATCGTACTAGATAACGTTTATAATTTGTCAAAAAACCATTTATTAACAAAATAAAACTCATGTAACTATTATATTAAAGAACAAATATATTAGTACATGTTCCAGCTCAAAGGACTGGTCTTTACCGTTGCACATATCAAATTTACACACAATTGTTTTTTTTAATACATGTTGAATTGTCGCATGTACCATATAATTCTTCAAAAAAAAAAAATTGAAAACATCAAAATGGAATATATTAACACTGGCTGTGAAACCACTTTAGTACAAGATGTACTAAATGGCCACCCAAAAAAAAAGAGAACAGTCACATAATATTTACAAAAGTACGGCCAGTCGATACCCGGACATAACATAGGGTCCGACCACCACATCTGAGTGTCATGCATAAACGAGACATTATTAGCTTTTAACCACCATAACCAATGAAATTTAATCTTATCTAATAATTGTTCTATAGTGGTTTGGGTATTATTAAATATTATGTAGTTGCATTCATTCCAAACCACCCAGACACAGAGTAACCACACTAGCTGAAGGAAAGATTTGCGCATCCTTGAGTAACCTGTATAATGAATGAACAGAAAGAAATGCTCACAAATATCATTAGTTTTGACACCTGAAGCACCAACCCACGATCTGATGTGCCCCCATAAAGGGCCGAAACTGTCACAATGAAGGAACAGATGCGACGTCGATTCGTCGTGACCACAACTAGCACCACACTCCGCTAACTCGGCATGGAGCATACCTCTTCTGACAAGATTAGCCTTGGTTGGCAACCTGTCCCGAATCAACCGCCACACAAAAATAAAAACCTTCAATGGAACCTGCTTATGTCAAACAAGATCATTCATTCCACCCGTTGTAGGGTCATTTGGAGTAGTCAGAATGTGATAAACACCGCTCACAGTGTAACCCCCTGGATGTCTAGGTTCTACTGTCACCTGTCAGAAATGTCAGTCTGCAAAATATATCTTTGGCTCCCCTCTAAGCAAGGGGCGAAGCCAAAAGGTGGTTAAATTTAATTAAAAGCATAATTTACTCGGTACCTTCTTCTATGTTGTTAAGGCAACATCATACGTTTCTTAAAATATTATATCTTATTGTCAACAAAGATTAACCCGGTTAGTAAGAAATTTACTACCTATAAAATAGTGGATTATTGTTAAAAAAGAAGATGGCAGATTCAACTTCTATCACAGATACGAGGACCTCGTTATTATTTAATGATGATCAATGAGTACCTACGTAAACACTTTTTGAATTTTGAGGCCTACCTAATTTTTTAGGACTCAGACCCAACTTACGTAAACTTTTTATTATCAATAAAATAATATTATATTTAATTATTATATCATTGGCTCATAGCATTAGATCGAGGAAAAATAGTTTTAACAAAAAATACAATTTTAGTGCCATCCAAACTTACACTTTCGGACAAACTATGTCGTTTGAAAGCAACTTCTATAGCAGTGTGGTTTAATTTTATTTTTTTAGAGAAATTTAGAGTGCAAAAATTTATGAGAAGTGTTAGCAACACACATTCTAACACACACTTTTCAACACACTCTTTTTGATTGGTTATGATTCACATGGGACGCACCAAAATTATATGGAACCCACATGATTTGGTGGGACCCATGTGAATTTTAACCAATCAAAAAGAGTGTGTTGAAAAATGTGTGTTAGAATGTGTGTTGCTAGCATTCCTCGAAATTTATACCCCTCCTAGTTTTAATGAGTCAATCTTTTATTTCAACTTATTAGTGATACACTTAGGGTCCGTTTGATGGTCAGGATAGGGAGACAAGATATGATACATTAATCATATCCTACTGAAATCTCATGTTTGATGCACCAAAGGGATAGGATAAAATAAGCCATTTTCCTATCATATCCTGACTTTCCTTTGTAATTTCTATCCTGAGTATAATCTGGGTTAGAAATTATCCTGATGGATTAGAAGATCATTCCTTATTTATTATCTTGATATTCTACCATTTTTAAAAATATTGTCATTTTTAAAATAATGATAGCATGTATTTTCTATTATAATTAATAACATGCCATTTTTACAATATTTAATTAATGATGAGACCAATTTTTTCATTTAATTATAATGATATCCTGTTTGTTATCATATGCGCATCAAACACATGATAGGATTAATGTTTATCATGTTCTTATCATATTCTATCTCTATCCAGCTTTATATCATATCCTGCCTCTATCCTATCCTGACCATCAAACGGGCCCTTAGAAGTAAAACTAGAGATTCATATGATAAAAATAGTAAATTTAGTGAATCAACTGTATATTCTTTTGTTCGACTTATTGTTTTAGTAAGAACCAACTGTATAAACAGGTGATTATGATAAAAATAGATTTCATATCCTATTAGAACTTAGAAGTACATTCTCTTAGACTATTCGTTAGAAAATATCTTGGCGTGGATATTATAATCCAGATTAGCATAATCAGTATGTCTCTATGATTTAATTATTCAAAATGGTTAAAAACAAATATGATTAGGTCATTTCAATGAAAAAATAATGATTAGGTCGTGATTGTAGGATAACCGATAACACATGCATAATGAAGGAAAAGTGGATAATTTTTTTACGTTGCTGGCTCATAGACCATATATAAGGGTTAATCATGATTTTTAGCTAGTTGCTCAATAGACCCATCATAATTGCTCGTATATTTAAACAAACGATCGCGACTTACAATTCGATCAGGGTTTACACACAAATAAAGACGATTATGAGCTATGACTCAATCGATTGAGTAATTTTAAAAGTCTAATGAACAATCATATGATTTAAATGACTATTTTGGGACAAATTAAAAAGCCTTGGAATAATTTGAACTGAAAATATTAGATTCAAATCTAAAATTTTAGTAAACTATTTTTCTCATTTTTGAAATTGTTTAAAAGCTACCTGAGTGGTGGTTAATTGTCGTTCGACTTTTCCAACAACAGTTATGCGAAGTTAAACACTTTTTAAAGCAGTTCAATTATTTTTAAATCGGTTTAACCTTGGTGGAATTCCAAAGTTTTTGCCATTAAGCTACACAAATTTTTGTTGAATTAATTTCGCTTTCAAATTCTAAAATCGTCTCCCACTTCTTATCTCACTTTTTCCACTTCCCATAAACTGTTATTTCCCTCCCTTCTATCACGCGCATCATTTTCTGCTCTCAAATAGTTATTTTGGTGTGTTAATTGTTGTTAGAACTCTGGTTGCACCAACCACTTCTTATCCCACCTTTTCCACTTCTCATTAACCACTTCTTATCCCACCTTTTTCACTTCTCATAAACTGTCATTTTCTTTCCCTTCAGCTATGCGTATCGTTTTTGGTTCTTAAATATTTGTTCAAACAGTTATTTTGATGAATTGAAATTAAATAATTATTTTGGTGAATTAATCGTTGTTAGAACTTTGGTTGCACGAGTTGAATGACTTATATTGAAATACAGAATTTGAAGTGATCTGAAGATTCGTCATGATGTTTAGATTCTTTTCCTACTCTCTAAATTCTGTGAATTGATCTTTCTTTTTTTCTCTTTTTCTTTTATTGTTTCTTTCTATGCATGTAAAATTGTTCACAATAATAGTGATCATAGTTAAATATAGGCTCAATAGCAGTTTTCGCCCCTAACTTTTACGAAGTTGCGATTTTGGCCCCCTAAGAAAAAAACTACAAAACGCCCCTTAAGTTTTGCAACTGTAGTAGTTTTTGGCCCCCAAGACCAATTTTTGATAAAAAAAATAATAATAATAACACGTGACACCACACTTAGGGTGCCACATCAGCGTAGACCGAG